>UMDW01002376.1_pt1 | contig 77692 bp, 72 predicted proteins | sample 1964611 | NCBI WGS metagenome assembly UMDW01 (sample SAMEA4836006, study PRJEB28245) | human gut metagenome | biome: gut microbiome; material: fecal sample | place: Denmark | collected 2008 | reverse complement strand
TTCATTAATTATTTTTTCCAAATATATAATTTTAAAACTATTTTTTCCAAAATAGTTTATATTTTTATATAAAATCTAGATATCTTATATTTAGTAGACTTTGTTAGAATTTATAAAAAAAAAATTTATTTAATTCGTTATTTTACTTAATTTAATTAAATATACTTTATTTTTTTTCAATATTGAATTAAAATTAATAATATGAATTATAATAAATTTATACATATTAAAATTAAAAATTGAAAATGAGAGGTAATTATTATGTCAAGCGAAAATAATCGTACTAACTTTATAAAAAACATAATTAAAGACGACTTAGCTTCTGGTAAACACGATTCTATAATAACTCGTTTCCCACCAGAGCCAAACGGATATTTACATATAGGGCATGCTAAGTCAATTTGCTTAAACTTTGGATTAGCTAACGAATTTAACGGAAAAGTAAATATGAGATTTGATGATACTAATCCTTTAAAAGAAGATGAAGAGTATGTAAACTCAATTAAAGAAGATGTTAAGTGGTTAGGATTTAACTGGGATAACTTATTCTTTGCATCTGACTATTTCGATGAAATGTACAAAAGAGCTATCGTATTAATCAAAAAAGGTAAAGCATATGTATGTGATTTATCTCAAGAAGAAATAAGAGAAACTCGTGGTACTTTAACTGAACCAGGTAAAGAAAGTCCATACAGAAATAGATCTATAGAAGAAAACTTAGATTTATTCGAAAGAATGAAAAATGGTGAATTTAAAGATGGAGAAAAAGTTTTAAGAGCTAAAATAGATATGTCTTCTCCAAACTTAAACTTCAGAGACCCTGTTATATACAGAATCTCTCATAGCACTCACCACAATACTGGTGATAAATGGTGCATATACCCAATGTATTCATTTGCTCATCCTCTAGAAGATGCTATAGAAGGAATAACTCACTCTATATGTACTCTAGAATTTGAAGACCAAAGACCACTTTATGATTGGGTTGTTAGAGAATGCGAAATGGAAAGTGTTCCAAGACAAATTGAGTTTGCTAGACTTAACTTAACAAACACAGTTATGAGTAAAAGAAAATTAAAATTATTAGTTGACGAAGGTATAACTGATGGATGGGATGACCCACGTATGCCTACTATATCAGGTGTTAGACGTAGAGGTTTCACTCCAGAAGCTATAAGAGCATTCTGTAATGAAATAGGTGTTGCTAAAGCTGACTCTACAGTTGACTCTAGACTTTTAGACCACTTCTTAAGAGAAGACTTACAACAAAAAGCTCCTCTTGCTATGGCAGTTTTAAAACCTTTAAAATTAGTTATAACTAACTATCCAGAAGGTCAAACTGAAATGTTAGAAGTTGAAAACATGGCTAAAAATGAAGAAGCTGGTACAAGAATGGTTCCATTCAGTAGAGAACTTTACATCGAAAGAGATGACTTCATGGAAGAACCAGTTAAAAAATATAGACGTTTCTTCGTTGGAAATGAAGTTAGATTAAAAGGTGCTTACTTCGTTAAATGTACAGACTTTGTAAAAGATGAAAATGGAGAAATAGTTGAAATCCACGGTACTTATGACCCTGAAACTAAGAGTGGTTCTGGATTTACTGGAAGAAAAGTAAAAGGAACTGTTCACTGGGTAGATGCAAACAACTGTGTACCTTGCGAATTTAGATTATTCGAGCCATTAATATTAGATAATGATCCAGAAAATGAAGGTAAACACTTCTTAGATCAAATAAACCCTAATTCACTTGAAGTTTTACAAGGTTATGTTGAACCAACTCAAATAAAAGACGCTAAACCACTTGACAAATTCCAATTTGTTAGAAATGGATTCTACAGTGTTGATACTAAATACACTACTGATGATAAATTAGTATTCAATAGAATAGTTCCATTAAAAAGCTCTTTTAAATTAGAAAGTAAATAAGCTTAAATATCAAAAGGACATCTCACTATTTTTTAGTGGAATGTCCTTTTTATTTTAATTATTTGGGCTTGCTTTTAACCCTTTAACTAATTCCTTAAAATAATCTAAGAAAGATCTCATCTTATCTTTATCTTTTAATTTATCTATATATATACTTGGTCTTGTAAGCAAATCACTATCATTTAAACTTATTTCAAAAATCTCATTAAGTTTTTCTTTTATTTCTTGCTTTTTATCTTGATTAAAATATGGTTCTTTATAAAATTTAAAATAGATTTCCATTTTAACAGATGATGGATAAGCATATACTGCAAACAATCTATTTTCTTGTTTTTTAGTATATGAAGGTACAAAACTTGGAGTTTTCTTTCCTTTTCCCCAATTTATTTCACATCCAAAACTTCTAAATCCAGCTAATATAACATTGCAAACATCCACTAATTCTTCATCTACATCTTTTACTGCCATCAAAAACCCTTCTTCAGTCCATGAAGTTTTATTTTTTAAAGCTATAGACCTGCTTGTCTTGCCTATTATTGTAGGTACAAATGTCTTTATTTTACGATCTGATTCAAACTGTTTAATTTCTACACCAAGTACTTCAGTATTTACCATTTGATTGTTTAAAAATTGTATTATATTTTTTAAAGAATCTGGTATTTCATCTGCTACAAATAGTAACCTTATTTTACCTTCTTTTAAATTACTCTCTACGTTGTTCCAAAATAAATTTTCACTTTTTTCATCTATATCTAATTCATCACAAATACTTTTGTTTTGTTGTTCATATAAATCTCTAATAGTGTCTATTGACCAATATTTAATTGCATTCGCTGCATAGTCTAACATTTGCCCAACAACTTCACGTCTTATTCTCGTATCACTACTTCTTTTCACTTCTACAAAAGTTGGTATTGCATCTTGATCTATGAATAAGTGGTCCAAAAACCATCTATCATTTCCACCATCTTCTCCTGGAACCCCCATTTCTCTTGCAATAAAAATCCATTTTCTTGGATTATCTGGTGAAATTTGATCTCCCGCTAATATATTTGGATATTTTTCTATTAACTCTTGAAATATAGCTTCATTTTCATACTTACTTTCTTTAAGCTCTAAAATTTTGTTATCTTCACTTACTACAAATATACTTCCACTCATACATATCCTCCTTATAATAAGTATTTTTCAAAGTAATCTCTATATATTAATTATCTTATTTCAATAAATTCTATATTTCGATAAATAATCCTTTTTATATATATAAAATTCTACTTTATGCAAAAAATACCCAATTTTAAACAGTATATATTTTCTATACTTTTGTTTAAAATCAGGTATCTCTATATTACCATAACCATAACGTATTTAATCTATTTTGTTTTCTCTACCTTAAATCTAGGTTTATATTGTGAAAGCTCTTTATTCTTATATGTAAAAGCATTTTTAGGACAAATATTTATACATCTTTGGCAAAATAAACAATCCTTAGTATAGCTCGCAACTTTATCTATTTTTATACATCCAACTGGACATGATTTTTCGCATAGTTTACAATTTATACATTTATCATTATCTATATTTATTTTTTTATTTATTAAATTTATAAACATAGGATAGACCATTTTATAAACCAAATTAATCATAAATACCATAAATTTATTTCTAGGATATAACTTAGTTTCACCGTCTAAAAACGATTTTAAACTGCTTTCTATAATATCATAAGCTTTAGTTATCATCTCATCTTGTTTTTCGTCTTCTGTTCTTTTAAAAAAGAAATTATACACGTTATTTGGCATAGGAACGTATGTGCAGTAAGTTACATTTAAATTTGGCATATTATTAATAAAGTGTTGATATGCAGTTGAATCTTTTTCAGATGCCTGTGTTGCAAATAACATACATTTATTCTTATAATTTTTTAAGTTATCTTTTGCATATTTAATTAAAATTTTAGGATATCTATCTATATAAATAGGTCCGCCTATTATAAGATATTTATATTGAGTCGGTATTATTTTGTCTTTTTCGATATTTATTAAATCTAATTCTTCACCCCATTGTTGTAATTTTTTTGCTATATTTTGAGCTACAAATTTTGTATTCCCAGTTCCAGAAAAATATATAATTCCAATTTTATTCCCCATAATACCACCCCTTTTTATATCTTTATTCATATCCTAAAAGTTGTATACCATCTTTAATACATTCTATTGTAAGAGGGAAATCAGGCCCTTTTTCACCATCTATATCGGTTCCAAGTTTATCTTCACATTCAATAGTTACTTTCTTTGTCTTGAAAAATAGTATTTCATTTTCATTGTATCCTTCAAGATGTTCACCTTTTAATATATTTATTAAAAGCGGCAATGTCTTTGGTATTGGCATACCTTTTACAATAATTACATCTAAATATCCATCGTCTATCTCTGCTTTATAAGCTAGATTTATATTTCCAGCACTTTTTCCATTAAATACAAGCATAAGATACATATCGCCATCATAATTCATCTCGTCTGAGGTTACTTTAATTTTAAATTGTCTCATATTTAAAGCTTCTTCAATTCCCTTTATATAATAAGAGACTTTGCCGATAGTGTTTTTAAAATCTGGATTAATTTTTTGCGAAACATCAGTAAACATACCGGCACTAGCGACATTTATAAAATATCTATCGTTTATTTTTCCTATATCGACGTATTTAGGTTTTGATGAAATTATTTTTTCAATACATTTTTTGACATCATGTGGGTAATTTATAGCATTTGCAAAGTCATTTGCAGTTCCAGAAGGCAGTATTCCTATAGGAATGTCTATTTCTAGCTTTTTTATTATATTTATAAGTAAATCTATAGTCCCATCGCCACCAGATAATAATACATGGTCGTAATTATCATCTATATCCCAAAAAGCGTCCTCATTTGGACGAGTTTTTGTAAGTCTATATGGCACTACACAATATCCATATGCCTGATATATTTGAATTATAGTGTCTATTTCATTTTTTATTCTTTTGTCTCCTGAGTTTGGATTATAGATAAATTTTACTTTTTTCATAATTCCTTGCAATATCTCCTTTTCTTATTTTATTTACACATTATAATCAATTTACTAAATTTATATGAATAGCAATAATATCTTAAAATTCAAAAACTATTTTTTTACTCTAAGAAGTCTATCAAGGTATATTGATTTTACTTGGTCCCTTGCTAAAAGTTGTTTTACTGGAGACATTTTTAAAATTGCAGAAAGTATAGAAGCCATGACTCTGTGATTTTTAAAAGCCTCAGTTTCTGAAATAAGATCTAACAAAGTCCCTTTTTCAATAGCTTGAAGTACTACTCTATGTACTGAACTTGATGGAGTTATTATTTTTTCTTGCCTTCTTTTTAAAATTATACTTCCCTTATGACAATTTCTAGCACAAACCCCACATCCTAAACATACATCATAATCTATATCTATCTTTTTATTGCCATTTTCGTCTTTAATTAGACTTATAGCATCTATTGGACATGCTTTTTCACACTTACCACATTTTACGCAAGAATCATCATTTACACTTGGGTAAAATGCTGTTGTTTGAACTGGATGCATATTGCCGAATTTTTTAGCTGCTAAAAGTGCCTCACAACAACATCCACAACAGTTACAAATGAATGTAACGCCCTCTCTAACATTTTCACCACATTGAACAAGATTATGCTCATAAGCTTGATGTAAAAGCTCCTTGCATTCAATAGCATCAACTCGTCTTGCATAATTATTTTGTATTAGTGAGTTTGCAGTATTTCCAAAAGTCATACATATATCCATAGGTGCATCACACGCCATGCCCATATGTTGCATCTTATGTCTGCAATAACACATACCAACTGCTATATGTTTTGAACTTTCTATTATGTGAGTTGCCCTTTCAAAATCAAGTATATCGACTTGATTTTCATTAGTTAATACTTCTTCTTGAACATAAACTCTACCTAATTTAGTTTCTGATGAATAAAATAAATCTTTTATAAAATCCTCTTCAACATTTAAATATTGATAATAAAGTTCTGATAATAATTTTTGATCTATATCTCCCCTAGTTCTCATAAGAGCAAATTCTATAAATCCTGCCATTGGTGGAGGTAATATGTATTTTTTGCCCTTTTCATCTTCTACATCTAAAAGTATCGCCCTTGATGCTAAAGTATCTAGTACTTTTAGAGCTTCGTCATATGTCATTGTCCAAATTCTAGCTGCTGTTTTAACCCTAAAAGCCCCTATTGGAAGTTGTGATACTAAATCAGCTTCTCTTTCTGTAAATAAAACACTAAGTATTTGATAAAGCGTTTTTGATTCAGGCGCACCTTGTGGAAATTTATTCAATCTATCTACTAAGTTTTTGTATTCTTTTTTTGCACTTATATGCGACATTTTATCATCTCCTATTTCGTTATATTAAGTAAATCTCTAAGTATTGCAGCTGCTGCGTTTAGAGGTGATGATGCACCCCCTGTTACTGTTATATCCCCTAAGATATCTGTTTTATAATGTACTCCTTTGTTTTTTCCATCCACAAAATAAAGAGGATGATATTTATTTATTGATATCGGCTTTACTTCAAATTCAAAATTCCCGTTTAAGTAAAAGGCTCTTCCAATTAATTTTGTCTTTTTACTAGAAAAATTATCTAATAACAAATCATTTAATTTTACATCTGTTATTCCTTTAATATCTAATTTATCAAATTCAAAGTCAACATCCCATATAACCTTGCTCAAAATAGCCATTTTAATCCCCGTATCAATCCCCAAAACGTCTAGCGAAGGATCTTTTTCTGCAATATTTAAATCTTGAGCTTTTTTCAAGGCATCTTTGTATTCAACTTTATTTTTTAACATTTCTTCTAATATAAAGTTTGTTGTCCCATTTAAAACACCTATAATTTCTGTAACTTGTGCTCCTAATACATCTTTAGTCCCAACATTTACACTTGGAAGTGCTCCCCCTGTTGTACATCCTATTTTTAACTCTACATTGTTTTTTAGAGCTAAATTTTTAAGTTCGTTATAGTAAAGCAAAATAGGTCCTTTGTTTCCTGTTACAACATTTATTTTATTTTCCAGTGCACCTTTTATATGAGTGTATCCTGGTTCACCATTTATTATATTTGTGCTTGTAAGCTCTATTAAAATATCTATGTCTTTATTTTTTAATATGTCTTTAAATGATATATCTGACCATAAAGGATGGTTTTGTATTTTGTTATTTGAACTTGTATATTTGATTATCTCTTCTATATCTAGTCCATCTTTATTGTAAATGCCACCATCTCTTTTTATAACGTATTTTAACTTTGTATTTTTAGGTAACAAATCTTTTTTTATTTGTAATAATTTTATAAAAGATTTCCCAACTTCCCCAAAACCGATTAAAGCAATATTACTCATAAATCCTCCTTTTTAAATTTACATAAGTATTATTTTATACATATTTTCCCAAAATTTCTACAGTTTTGCAGTATATATTGAAAATTTTATAGATATATCTATATTTTGCAATATATAAATCTTTATTCTAAGCAAAAAATACCCCCAGCTATTATAACTGGGGATATTTCTCATTCTGTATATGTGTCATCTATTTTAACTTCTTCAACTTCAACTTCAAAATCATTTTCGTTATATGTATCTATAATGCTATTATCTTCATATGTGTCGTGTATTTCTATATATTCATTTTCACTAAATTCATAGTTCGTAAAATCTCTCATAGCATACCTCCATATTCTTATTTAATATAATTATACTATTTTTGCCATGCAAATATTGTAGTTTTTTTGTATAAAAATTATTTTTTTCATAACATATTATTATATATATTTTTATTATATTTTTTATAATCTTTATTTTAAACATTTTAAAAAGGAGTATAAATCTTGCAGCTAGATTTATACTCCTCTTGACACTTTATCGTGTTTGGATGGTGAATTATCCTTTTTAAAATTTTAATTTATTAATTTAAATAAATCCTAAATAAAGTTATTTTTTAAATTGCGAACTATTGATTTCCGACAATTTTTTTCAATGCTAAACCTGCAGTTCCTAAAATAACAACAAATGCCACTGACATAAAAATCCAAGCTACACCAGTCATAATCTTTACCCCCTATACTAATTTTGGTTTTAGATTGCTTTTATTTTGTTAAGTTATTATTATATTGTTAATTAAATTATATAATAATTTTCAGTAAATTCAATATATTCTGATTATTTTTTACCTAGTCTTAACACTTGGAGTTTTATTTTACAATTTCTTAACAAAACGCTTGTCTTTTCTTTACATAGTTTTAACATATTTATATTTTTGATATCTGTACAATTACTTCTGTCTTTAGTTTCTATATATTTTTTTATTTTTACATTCTGGATAATTAATACAGCCTAAAAAGACTACTTTTTGAACATATTCACTATCTTATCTATATAATAAAGTAATGAAAACTTGAAGGTTGGTGATAATATGGAATTTACTCCAGATAAACTTGAAATTACGCTTATAGAGCCTGTAACAGAAAATGGACCTGTTGAAGGTAGAAAATATACTCTTACACATTCTGATGAGACTGGGATGCTTTTTTTAGATATAGGCAATGTATATAATTACTCTGCAATAGACCAAGATTTGCGTGATGAGGTTTTAGGTAGATGGCTTCTACCTGATAATGCACCTCCTATGCTAATTTTTTATGCATATGTAGGTTGTGAGGACTTTGAAAGTGCTGCTAAACGTTATAAAATATTTAAATCTCATATGGAAATGGCTTTAACTGCAATAATCTATGGTGATAGCGTATTATTTGATAATTTTCCTGAATTAGTCAATGCACCTATTTACGTTAAATTCGATTCGACAGTTCCGAATTTTAATAATTATGAATACTACGGTAATGTAGAATATTTTATATCATAAACATCAAAAAGGGCTATCGCATATTAATGCAATAGCCTTTTTTCAAAACTTTAAATTAAGCGTACATCTCTTTTAATTTCTTTTGTATATCTTTATTTTCAAGATAATCTTCTAAAGTAGTTTTTCTATCCATTATTCCGTTTGGAGTGAACTCTATTATTCTGTTTGCTAGAGTTTGTATCATCTCATGGTCGTGAGAAGAGAATAATAATACTCCAGGGAATTTTTCTAACCCTTTATTTACTGATGTTATAGACTCTAAGTCTAAGTGGTTAGTTGGGTCGTCTAAAACTAATACGTTAGCGTTTGAAAGCATTAGTTTAGAGAACATACATCTAACTTTTTCTCCTCCTGATAAAACGTGAGCTTCTTTTAATGCTTCTTCACCACTGAATAACATTCTTCCTAAGAATCCTCTTATGAAGCTTTCACTTTTTTCTTCAGAGTATTGTCTTAACCAGTCAACTAGTGAGTATTCGATACCATCGAAGAACTCGTTGTGGTTTTTAGGAAGATAACTTTGAGAAGTTGTAACTCCCCATTTGAAAGTACCGCTATCTGGAGTGTCAAGTCCCATTATTATGTTGAATAATGCAGTTATAGCCATTTCATCTCCCATGAAAGCAACTTTGTCATCTCTATCTAATCTGAATGTTACGTTATCTAAAACTTTAACACCGTCTATAGTTTTTGTTAATCCTTCAACTTCTAATACTTCGTTTCCTATTTCACGCTCTGGAGTGAATCCAACGTATGGGTATCTTCTTCTTGAAGGTTGTATTTCTGATACTTCTAATTTTTCAAGTTGTTTCTTTCTTGAAGTCGCTTGTTTTGCTTTAGAAGCATTTGAGCTGAATCTTGCGATGAACTCTTTTAATTGAGCTATTTTTTCTTCAGCTTTTTTGTTTTGATCTTTCATAAGTTGTAGAGCTAATTGACTTGATTCATACCAGAAATCGTAGTTACCTACGTATATTTTGATTTGACCAAAGTCAACGTCAACTATATGAGTACATATTTGGTTTAAGAAGTGTCTATCATGTGATACAACGATTACGATAGAATCTTCAAGTTCCATTATGAAGTTGTTTAACCATTCGATTGATTTGAAATCTAAGTGGTTAGTAGGTTCGTCAAGAAGTAGTATTTCTGGTTTACCGAATAAAGCTTGAGCAAGTAATACTTTAACTTTTTCTCCACCTTCTAATTCTTTCATTTGTTTGTAGTGTAATTCTTTGTCTATTCCAAGACCCATTAATATTTTTTCTGCATTAGTTTCTGCATCCCATCCATCAAGTTCAGCGAATTCTCCTTCAAGTTCTGCAGCTTTTATACCATCTTCTTCTGAGAAGTCTTCTTTCATGTATAATGCATCTTTTTCTTTCATTATTTCGTATAATCTAGCATGACCCATTATAACAACGTCTAAAACAGTATCTTCATCGTATTTGAAGTGGTCCTGTCTAAGAACTGACATTCTTTCTTTTTCAGTTATGCTTACACTTCCTGTGTTTGGTTCTATATCTCCAGCTAATATTTTAAGGAAAGTAGTTTTTCCTGCACCATTAGCACCTATTATTCCATAACAATTTCCTTTAGTAAACTTTAAATTTACGTCTTTATATAATTCCTTATCTCCAAATCTAAGTCCTACATTAGTTACTTGTAACATTTAGTTTAGTTCCTTTCTTTCAATATATTTAAATTTTACACAATAAGATTAATATTATAATAAATTCATTTATAAGTCAATAATATCTTAATGGAAAAATCCCACGCCATAATATTTTTTATGTGTGGGATTTGTATTATTGTATATATTTCTTAATTTATCAAAATTATATATCTTTTTAGTCTAATTTGATATAGTAGATTTTTGTTAATTTCTTAAATAAGCTATTTTCATAGTTTTTTGATCTTTTGCTTTTTCGTTATATGAAAATACCATATCTATATTAGATTCTGTTATATCTTTTAGAGCATTTATTACTTCATTTAAGTAGATTAAAGTGTTATCTCCAGCAGCCTCACTACATTCTGCAAGTAAAAGACCTTTTTTAAGCGTTAATTCACCTTCACTTTTATAGAAGTCTTCTTCTAACATTTTTGCAAGCTCAGCATGATTTTTATCAAGCTCGAATTCTTTAACTGAGTAAGACACTGCCCCTTTGCTTTGGAATATTTCTTTTAAGTCGCTTAAATCTACGTATATTAAAGTTTCTTCGTCCATAGCTTCACTTATAAGATTTATCATATCCACTGTAGTTTCTAAGTTGTATTTGTTTAGTTTGAACTCTTTATCTACACCTATATCTTCTTTATTTTCTTTTAAACATATATCAAGTCCTATGCATAAAACTCTTCTTTCTTGTGCCATGAAAGATATTGCTTTAAGTATATTCACAACATCTTTGTCTGAGCTATCGTATAACATATATAAAACTTCTATTCCGTCTAATAAGCCTCTTACGAACTCTTTGTCTACGTCTTTAGTTACTTTTATATTTTCAAAGCTAGCATTTTTTTGTAAATTATGTTTTATATCTTCTAAATAATTTATTGCTTCTTCACCTACTGCGATTACTTTTGTGTATTTTTCTTCCATATCATTAAGCCTCCTTTATATTAAAAATAGATGGGTATTTAGAACTTATAATTTTAAATAAAGGAACACCAATAATAGTTACAACTCCAAATTCACCTATTCCAACTTGTAGCATACTAAGTATAAGTGGGTATTTAAAGAATACATTTAACATAAGTCCTATTATAAGTGCATTAATAAGTACTGGCCATAAAGATGCTACCCAAATAGCATATTTGCTTTTTATAAACTTAGGCGTAACGTAGATTAAATAAGCACTTACAAATGTTGCAAAAGTACCACATATTATATCAGCAAGACCATAAGGTCCTAATAAGTTTGCTATTAAACATCCTATTGTTAAACCGACGATATAATCAGCATTTACAAATGCTAAAAGAACAAGCACTTCTGATAATCTAAATTGAACTGCTCCATAACTAATTGGATTTAATCCAACTGTTAAAGCTGCATAGATAGATGCAACTATCGCTGTCTTTACTATTCTATTAGTTGTCAAAAAATCTCCTCCTTCATATATAGTCTTAAATGAATACATTTCATTAATAATCTTATATTATTTAAATATTACGTATATGAATTATATTACAAAAAAGATAATAACTCAATATTTAAATACTTAGTTATTTATTTCCAATTTTTATGATTTTATTCACAATATTCTTGTCATATAATACTACACTTTATCATAAATTTGAATAGATATCTTATAAGAAGGTGTTATTTATGAAAAATTTAGAACGTTATAAAAGAAGTATAAAGTCAGAAGCCTTAAGCAGCGTGTTGCTTTTAATTTGTACAATAAGCGCACTTTGTATTGCAAACAGTTCTTATGAAGGAATTTACAATAAAATCATTTTTGATAATTTATTTTTTAGGTTTCCACTAAATGAATTTATAAATGATTTTTTAATGTTTTTCTTCTTTTTAAATGTAGGGCTCGAAATTAAAGAAAATATCTTATATGGAAATTTATCTTCTATAAAGAAGGCATCTTTTCCAGTTATCGGTTCAATCGGTGGTGTCATCGTCCCCGCGATAATATTTTTGATTTTCAATTTTAGAACTGATTACATAAACGGATTTTGTATTCCAATTTCCACAGACATCGCATTTGCAGTCGGCATATTTTACATATTTAAAAACCATATAAATCCTCAAGCTAGGTTGTTTTTACTTACACTTGCCGTTGTCGATGATTTGATTTCGATACTTGTGATTGCAATATTTTTTACACAAGATATAAATACGACTTATTTAATTGTAGCAATTTGTGTAATGCTTATTTTAATTGTAGCAAATAAGGTGTTTCATATAGAAAATATCCCTTATTATATTTTCAGCGGACTTATTTTGTGGTATTTGATAAATTGCAGCAATGTCCACCCTACAATAAGCGGTATTTTGTTAGCTATATGTATACCTGCCAAAGCTTATAACGGCAAAAAAAGTGTATTAGAGATTTTGCAAGAAAAATTATCTCCTTTTACAAACTTTATCGTTATACCTTTATTCGCATTTGTAAATAGCGGTGTTTCTTTAGATATTACTACTAATTTGGGGGCTAGCGAAAGACTTTACTTTGGAATATTATTTGGGCTTGCATTCGGAAAACCACTAGGCATAACTTTATTTACATATGTTTTTGCAAAATTAAAACTTGTAAGTAGACCTAAGGGTCTCGATTTTTACTCTGTATTTTTAGTTTCATTAATAGCTGGAATCGGATTTACGATGTCGATATTTATGTGTGAACTTACTTTTTCATATGATTTTGAACTTATAAATCTGTGTAAATTCGCAATACTAAGCGCTTGTATTTTATCGGTTGCCTTGACTTCTGTTTTTATATTTGTAAATGAATTTTTAAAAAGTAGAAGACATAATTTTAGATTTGCTCAAAAATAAAAAGAGCCTGTATATACTTAAGTATATACAGGCTCTTTTACTTTAATTTATAATCTAATTATCTCTCTATCTTATCTATTGATATAGATGGAATAGTAATACTAGCTCCCATTGTTGATTCATATGTTAAAAGTCCTCCACTTGTACCCATTATAGTTATATAATCATCTTCTAAAATTCTAGAAGATACTATTGTTTTATCATATGTTCCATATACAACTTTGTCATAATCACCATTCACAGCTAATCTTATTTGAACGTCACTACTTCCCTCCATAACTTGTAGGACCTTTCCACTAAATTTTACTTTTTCGCCCTCATAATCATCTGGTGTTCTGGCTAATTGATTATAAGTTATTCCAGTATCATACCCTCTCTTTTCTTTTTCCTCTTGTTCCCTTCTTGCCTGTTCTTCCTTAGCCTTTTGTGCCTCTTCCTCAGCTTTTTTCTTAGCAGCTAATTCTTCTTCTTTCTCTTTTTGTTCTTGTTCCTGCATTTCAAACCAAGGTTGTGCCTCTTTTACCTTTGAACGTAATTCTTCAATTTCTTTTGACTGTTTTGTGTCATTTGATTTATAGTCAGATAATTGACTTTCATAATCACTTATTTTCCCATTACTACTAATTGAAAATATAATTGCTCCTAATATAAATCCCACTATTAATCCTATAACCAAATTCTTATCGATTTTGAATTGTGACTTAAAATTATTTTTTTCTTCTGATTCTTTCATATAACTCTATTCCTCCCCATAAAATAATAATATTAATTATATAATAGCATATTATTTCATGAGAAAATATAGAATTTTTTCCATATTTTGTGTACAATATATCTGTTACAATAAAAAGGGGAGGGACGATTATGCCACTTAAAATACCAAAAACATTACCAGCATATTCCGTTTTATCAAATGAAAATATTTTCGTCATGGACACAGAAAGATCTATGCGACAAGATATAAGACCATTAAAAATAGCTATACTAAATTTAATGCCTCTTAAAATACAAACTGAAAACCAATTACTTAGATATTTATCTAATTCACCTATACAAGTAGAAATAACTTTACTTAATGTAAAAAGCCATGAATGTAAAAACACTTCAAGTGAACATTTAGATAAATTCTACACTCATTTTGACGATATTAAAAATGAAAAATTCGACGGTTTAATAATAACAGGGGCTCCAGTTGAACTTTTAGAATTTGAAGAAGTTGAATATTGGGATGAATTAGTCGAAATTATGGAATGGAGCAAGAAAAATGTCTTCTCAACTATACATATATGTTGGGCTGCACAAGCTGCACTATACCATTATTATGGAATACAAAAACACGTTTTAAAAGATAAATTATCAGGAATATTTGCACATAAAGTAAATAATCCATCGGCAACTTTAACAAGAGGGCTAAACGATATGTTCTACGCTCCACATTCTAGACATACAGAGGTCAGAAAAGAAGACATCTTAAAAGTAGACGAATTAGAAATTTTATCTGAATCTGAAAAAGCAGGAGCATTTATAATATCTACTGAAGATGGAAGAAAAATCTTTGTAACAGGCCATCTAGAATACGATACTGACACATTACAACAAGAATATGTCAGAGACTTTAACAAAGGTATGAATCCACTTATACCTGAAAATTACTATCCTAATGGAGATACGCAAAGCGAACCTGTAAACACTTGGAGATCAAACGCCAACTTATTCTATGGCAACTGGTTAAACTACCAAGTTTATCAAAATACACCATATGATATTAATAAGATTGGCGAAAAGATGAGTTTACGTAGTGACTCGTATGAAGCTGATGAAGATTAGGATTTTTTGAACGCTGAAGTTTTTTTGGCGTTCTTTTTTTGTGACGTTGGGATTCTTTTTAACTACTTTGTGATGATTTTTATTATTAATTTTTTAGTATTATTTCCTACTCGGAATTTTATAAATAAATTGTTTTTTAACATAAAAAATAGAACAGTACAATGTACTGCCCTATATAAATTCAATAAATATCTATGTATATTAATCGAATCTCAACGACTTAACCTCTGAGTCTTTTAATGAAATATACTAATTTTCTTCAAAATAATCATTATCTATTCTTTTTACTTCATAAGATTTTTCTAAAGATACCCCTACATTAAATTCAATCATATATTCTGCTAGTTGTTGTCCATCAATTAAAATAATTTTTTTATTATTTATATTTTTACTATACTCTTTAGCCTCTTTAGTAAAAGTAGATGTAGTTATAAATATTCCTTTATTAGCTCCCGGTGTATCTAATGCCCCAGAAAACTTTTGTATTTCTGGTCTTCCAACTACAGTGTCTGTCCATCTTTTAGCTTGTATATATATCATATCTAATCCCAGTCTATCTTGATTTATAATTCCATCAATACCACCATCTCCAGTTTTTTTAGTTGCTCTCCCTGCTTCTTCTCTAGAACCGCCATAACCCATTTTTATAAGTAAATCGATTACCATTCTCTCAAAAAAATCAAACGAACAGGTATTTATTTTATCGAGTATTTCATCAGCTAAGTTTAACTTCAATTTTAAAAATGCATCTTCTAAATTTTCTTCTGGTGTTTTACTTTCAACATTCTCATCATTATTTCCATTTTGAATATATTTTTGTAATGATTTAGATCTATTTTTAAATTCTACAAATTGAGGATATCTTTCTAAATCCTCCAAAGTTATTTTAGAAGGTTTAGATTTTAGAAATGCCAATCCTTCTGATGTTATTTTTACTTCACCACGTTTTGGATATTCTACTAATCCAGCTTGTTTTAAATATGTTTTAGCCCAAGCAATTCTATTACTAAATAATTTAGTTTTCCCATTAGATATTACTTGTTTTTTATCCTCTTCAGAAAGATTAAATTCTTTCTCTAAATGAGATATATACTCTTTGCTAGTATAAACCCTTTCATCTTGTAATAAATTTAATAGTGGCAGTAAAATTTCTATATATTTAGGTATCATAATAATTCTCCTTTAGCTACATCTTTATATAAAGTCCATTTTTTTACATAAATATATATTCTTCATCAATTTTTTTATTCCTTTAGTAAAATATTAATTATATTAAAAAATACAAAATTTGAACTCTACACAATTTCCATATATTGACTATACTCCAAATAAACTATACAATTTATTATTAGAGGATATTTTTTAGAAAGAGTGATGTAAAATGGAAAACAGTAAAAATAATTGTTGGTTTTATCGCATTTTGATTTATTCAATAGGGCTTGTCGTCCTTTCAATCGGCATTACATTAAACACAAAATCGGGACTTGGAGTATCTCCAATCATATCTATCCCATTTTCGATATCAAGTATTTTTAATTTAAACTTTGCAACTATGACATTTGTTGTATATACAATGTTTGTAATAATCCAATTTATAATAAAAGGCAAAAACAGACAATGGATAGACATCTTGCAAATACCTTTTAGTTTATTATTCAGTGTTCTTATAAACTTTTTCAACGGGATTTTTCAATTCAATTACACTACATTGTGGCAAAATCTATTGCTTCTTTTAGTTGCAATAATCGTAACATCTATAGGAGCTGCTATGACAGTAAATATGAAACTTGTTCCAAATCCTGCAGATGGTCTTGCACAGGCTGTTGGAGATTTATTAAATAAAGGGCTTGGCTTTGGTAAAAATACAATCGACTTATTTTCAGTCGCTACAACATGTGGCATTGGATTATTGTTTACTGGTAATGTCGTTGCAATTGGGCTTGGGACTTTGATTGCTATGATTGGCGTTGGACGATGTATAGCGCTTTTTAATTTTGTTTTTAAGAAAAAGATGGATGAGGTTTCAGGACTTGTAAATTATGAAGTTGAGGTTGAAGTTGCTCAGACAAATTAGGTTATTTAATGCAAAATAAGGGGACTAATAATAGCCCCCTTACTTTATATTTAAACTTATATATATAAATCTTCCACATAAAATTCTATATCTTCAAACCCTGGTAATCTATAAAATCCTTCACTTTGTTTATACTTAGAAATTGTACTTATAAAATAATTTAAATCGTATTTGTTTTTCTTCATAGAATTAGACATATGTCCTAATGCAGATATAAAAGTTATAACAGCTAAAACTCCCTTTTTAGCCCCTACTTTTTCAGCCTCTAGTAATATTCCAACTGTTGATGTTAATAACTGATATTTTAAATATGTATTATCTATTTCAGAATCATATATACATTTATATAAATATTTTAAACGTTTATATTTTCCTTTAGCATCTTCTGGTTTTTTCATGATCAAGTCTTCTATTATTTTATATACAGGTTCGTCCAATGGTTCTTCTACTTTAGCTTCAATCCCTACTACCACTTCATTTTCTTTAACTAATAATAAATCATGGGTTCTCCCTTGACCTCTAGACTTTAATCCTGTAATAGCTTCTGGCTCTCCTTGTAATTCTCCACTTGGTTGGCATCCTATTTTTATTAATAAAACTTCTAATTCTTGAGGTAAATATTTATTTCCTTCTATTATATATTTAGCTAATTCTTGTGCACTTTTTCCATCTTTCCAATGTATATCCTTTTTCATAGGTGGTGCATACTTATACCAATCATCTACTGAATTAATTTGATTTCCTTTTTTGCTTAAAGTTACTTTATATTTATTCATAAATTCCCCTCCAAACACTTTTTTATATCTATTGATTAAATTTTATCACTTTACAGTATTTATTGCACATTTATGGCTATATATTACCCTTAATCTTTCCAATCCAAAAATCATAAAACTAAAAAAGACACAGCGATTAGTACATATTATACATTCCATCCTGTGTCTTTCTAATTATATTTAAATAAATTCCAAAGCACTCTTTATCCTAAAAGCGCCTTATCACTAGCAAATTCTTCCCCACTAGCCTCTTCAAATTTATGAAGCAAATCCTCCACAGTAAGTTTCTTTTTATCTTCGCCCTTAATATCTAAAATAATATTTCCATCCATCATCATTATAAGGCGGTTTCCGTGAGCGATTGCGTCTTTCATATTGTGTGTAATCATTAGTGTTGTTAGGTTGTTTCGTTTTATAATTTCATCTGTTGTTTCTAAAACTTTTGCGGCAGTTTTCGGGTCAAGTGCTGCTGTGTGTTCGTCTAGAAGAAGAAGTTTTGGTTTTTTAAGTGTGGCCATTAATAATGTAAGTGCTTGGCGTTGGCCCCCAGAAAGTAAGCCAACTTTTGAAGTCATACGATTTTCTAGTCCTAGACCAAGTATTTTTAGTAATTCTTTGTAAACTGCTCTTTCTGATGATTTCTAATAAAAGACTCCTTATATGGAATTAACCAAAATAAGGAGTCTTTTCATAATTTATAGGATATTATAATCCTTTTATATTAATTAAAATTTTATAACTTTAGGTTCTTCAGTAAATGAATATATTGTAGCAGTCGCATTTTTTAAATAAAGAACTTCTGTATTATCGTCATCAGCACGATAAAGAGCTTGTAAGTTTGGATAACTGTCTAACATATGTTTTTTAGGTTCAACTCTATCATCTCTTACCACTTCCCCTGCAACACGTATCCATTTTTGACCATCAAAGGCACATATCTCTACCTTAGGATTTGCTTGCATTTCTTTTGATACGTCTTTCACTTTACCAGTTTGAATATATAATTTGTCTTCAAATATGTCTATAGTTCCAAAAGGACGAACTCTCGGTTGATCCCCTTCTACAGTCGCTAGGTAGTATGTACCACAAGCTTTTAAAAATTCATATACTTCTTGCATTTTTTTACCCCCTGATATTATTGTATAGTTTTATTATAGTACTTTTTGGGGGATTTTGTATTTATTTTATTTATTATGTTTTAATCTTCATCATCATCTGATGAGTTAAATATATCTTGACTAAAGCTTGTAATTTCAGCGTCATTTTGGTTTAATATTAAATCTTCATCTACATATATTTCATTTTCATTATTATTGTCAAATATTTTTTTTATAAAATCATACTCATCAATATGATTATATTCTTCTTTGTATGCTTCAAATATTTCTTTTATTATTATATCTAAATATTTTTTAACTTGTATCTCTTCTTCATCTAAATTTTTATCTTTTATTTTTTGATATCCTTCAAAATATTTAACAATATTATTTTCTATATAATCTCTTTTCACTTCTATTTCAATATTACTTCTTTCTAAATAAGAAAAATATTCATCTAAAAGCCATAATCTTCTTTCTTGCGTATCTCTCCAAAATAAATCTATAACATTTTTATAAACTAAAGCTTCTTCTTTACTACCTTCAGAATAAATTGATTTTACTCCACCCATAAAATCTGTAACGTTTTCCTCTTCAAAACTTTTATCTTCTATACCTAAAATATATTTTGGTACAATATTATTTTTTTCAAAAGCTTTTTGTATATATAAATTCGCATTAACTTCATCATTACAAATATGATAGTATAGAGCTTTGTTATATAACATAAATGTACTTTCATCATTTTTAAATTCAGAAACAAATTGTTTAGCTTCTTCAAGTCTGTTAAGTTTTATCAAACAAGGTAATATTCTATGTCTAGCGCCAAACATATCAGTTTTATCTAATTCTAAAACTTCTTTAAATGGTTGTAATGCATCCTTAAAGTTGTATCCAACATAATTAAGTATGCCTATATCAAACTTTAATCTTAAATAAGTCATTGTTTCATTGTTATCAAGAAATCTTCCATGTAAATTTTCAAAAACATCATCTGGAATTTTATTTCTAGCTTCTTCAAGTAAATCTTTTCTATTTTGAATTGTAACTTTTCTAAATTGTTGATTAATATAATCTTCTATTGCTTCAAGAACTTGTAGCGGAAAATCATAAAAATATTCACATATATCATCTATATTTGTTATGTCTTTAGCACTCTTTACATTAGTACTGAAGTTAGACATTATTTCATAAGCTGCATTATTTTTAAGTTTAACATAACATTTAAAGTTTTTTGGCAATGCTTTTCTTATTTTATCAGCATTATATTTCATAATATCGTATTTTACTCTTATTATAAGTTTTGCCATTTTTTCTTCAGATATACACATTTCATCATTTTTTCTAACTTCTGACATCTTAAATAGTCCACTTTCTTTTGCAATTAAGTATAAAATTGCCCCTGACCATTCTTTAGCCTTTCCATTATCCATTGAAAAATCTGAAACGTAAGATAGTTTATCTACAATTAATCTTCCCATTATTTCAAATTCTTCAGGAAATCCACAAATACAAAGAAAATCTATTAAATCTACAATTTCTTCTACTCTTATTTTGCTAGTCATATTAATACCTCCTTTTTTGTTTTCTTAATATTATTGTAGTATATTTTTACATATTTTTCGTATTTTTCCGAATTTTCTTAAAAGTAATTTCTTACAAAATTTTGTCGATGTTTACTTGATTATACATAATTTCATCTATTTTTACAGCAAAAAAACTGTTCAAATATTTTTAATAATTATATTAATATTTAATTTATTGATTTCACATATTTTTCATATTGAAAACCCCGACCATCAGATTCATCTAACAGCCGGGGCTCTATCTTTTTATATAAATATTATTAATAATTTTCTACTTCATTTTTAGCATTCTCAACAGCTTCTAATATATCTTGTTGATCTTGATTTGCTCTTTGGATTTCTTGATTCGCTCTATCAATCACGCTGCTGATTTCATTTCTAGAGTCTTCTAATTGATTATTTAAATCTGCTATAGTTGACTCAAGCTCACTTTTTTCTTTATTTAATTTAGTTATTTCAGATTTTAAGTTCGCTATTTCAGATTTTAATTCTACATTTTCGCTAGACTGATTTTTATTTGCATTTTTTAATTCTTCTAGTTCCTGTTCTAACCTTGAAATTGTAGCTTCTTTAACTTTTAAAGCTTCTTTTAGCTCTTCGATTTTATCTTCATATTCCATAGCTTTCATGTAAGTTTGAGTATAAAGTTTATCTTTAAGAGCTATTAAATCATTTAATCTGTTTATTTCAGATTGAGATGTTTGTAAAGTTTTTTTCAACTCGGTCATTTCATTGCGTAAGTTAGATAATTTCGTCTCTAAATCTCTTATTGTTTGATTTAGCCTTTTTATCTCATTTTTTAACTCATCTGAATCTTCTTTAGATACTGTATTCTTTAATTGTTCTTCTAACTCTGAAACTCTATTTTTATAAGAATCCCTTTCATCAGTTAATTCTTCCACTTTTTCTTTTTTCTCTTCTAGCTCTGATTTTACCTTTTCTAAATCTTCTTTTAACTTATCTCTTTGTGCAGTTACTTGAGATACTTCATTCTTAGCTTCTATTGCAGTATTTTTAAGATAATCTATCCCATTTATTATTTTTGTTTTTTCAGAATTATAAGATAATAATCCACCTATTAAAATACCCGATGCGACTAACGCTCCTGTTTTAGCAAGTTTTCCTAATATCATATTCGACTCCTTCATCTACCTATATTTTACGTTTTAATTCATCACTTTTCCTAATCTCATTCATTTTAATATGTTTTTAAATCTATTTCAATAGTTTTAAGTGTTTGTAATAAATTTACAAAAATACACATATTTGGTGCGATTAGACCATATTTTAATGGGTATTTATATAAATTTGGTAATTTTAAGTATTATATTTAAGATAATGCTTTATTTTTGTAATAAAACCTTATACTCATATTAATTTTCACGTACATTATTTTATGATAAGCTTTAAAATATTCGCCAAAGTCTAAAATTTCCGCGCGGTTATAATTTTAGTATACCGAAAATAATTCACATCTATACGAATATTGCACAAAATACAAAAGCACCATAACATAGTAATCTTTCTCTATGTTATGGTGTTATTTTAATACCTATTACAATTAATTTTCTTAACTTAAATCAAAAAACTAATCTTGTGTTTTAAAAGATATTTCAATCTTCTCAGCCCTAGGTTTTAATCTAATACACTCAACTTTTGCCTTCTCAAACATAAACTTAGAAGCCTTTGTTGAATCTGTATCTTTATATTTATCTTCTAAATAATAAACCTTTTTAATCCCAGACTGAATTATATTTCTTGCGCAGTCATGACATGGGAATAAATTTACATAAATGCTGCATCCCTCTAAATTCTTTCCACGCGCATTTAAAATCGCATTTTGTTCCGCATGAACAACATATGGATATTTCGTATTTAAAAAATCACCTTCTCTTTCCCAAGGGAAATCCTCATCACTGCATCCATTTAAAAATCCATTGTACCCGATTGATACTATTCTATTATCGCTATCTACTATACATGCACCAACTTGTGTAGATGGATCCTTACTTCTCATACCTGATAATAGAGAAATTCCCATAAAATATTCGTCCCATGATATGTAATCTGTTCTTTTCATATTGCCTCCGATGTAATTTTTATGTATTTTACTATTTATATATTAGTATAACCTCATTTTGTTTGTTTATCTATACCTAAGATTTGAATAATAAAAATATTTGTTTTAATATTTTTAAAAACTTAGATTTTTATCTGTAGCTAGCTTTTTACCTAATTTAAATTCTATTTTATTGTCATTAGGATTTTTAGTTTCTAAATATGATATCAATTTATGTTTTATTAGATATAAGATTGAATTTTTATTCTCCATAATATATTTTATCCATGACTCACAAAATTCTATCATATCGCCATTTTTATTTATTTTATAAAGTACATCTATATCATCTTTTTGCTCATTTAACTCTTGAATATATTTGTTAATATAAGCATCAGGCATCTTTTTACATATTTTATAACTTGTAGTAAACTTGCTTGGATCTAACATTTTATTTAACAGTATTTTTTTGTTTGTATTAATATTATCGTATTCTTTCATATAAAATTTCCCCTTAATAAATTTATCATCTATTTTTATTATATCATTATTTGCAAATATATATAAAAAGGCCATACAGAGAAAAATTTTCTCCATACAGCCTTAAATTCTAAACCGCGTCAATAGATTTAAATCCTTTACCAAGTACTTCATAAACATCAGTAACAATAATAAACGATTTCTCGTCTAGTTCTTTAACCATTTTTTTAAGCGCGACTTCTTGTTTTTTCTGATTTACAACAACAAGCATTACATTTTTATCTTCATTAGTATATCCACCTTTTGCATCTAAAATAGTAATACCTCTGTTTAATTCTATAATAGCTTCTTGTAAAACATCCTTTTTCTCAGTTATTATAAAGAATGCCTTTGCATAGTCAAATCCTGCTGTGATTGTATCTATGATTTTGACCATTATGTAAAGTGCAATTGCTGAATAAAGTCCTGTTTCAAAATTCATATTTACTACCCCGGCTAAAACTACAACAGTTCCATCTATCATACTTAAGCATTTAGATACTGGTATACTTGGTATTATTCTATTTAGCATAAGTGCAATTAAATCTGTACCACCAGTTGATGCATCAATTCTGAAAAGTATTCCTAGAGATAATCCGACTAGTATAGATCCTGAAATAGCAGCTAAAAGCGTATTGTCAGTAAGTGATATAGTCGATAATGGCTCTGTTACTTTAAGCGAAAGTGTAAGAATTGCCATTCCTATAAATGTTTTTATTGCATCTTTTTTACCTAATATTTTCACTGAGAAAAGTAAAAGCGGTGTACTTATCGTGAATAATATGTTAGATACTGGAAATCCAGTAAGTTTTGATATTACAACAGATAGACCACTAAGACCCCCTGGTGCGATTGTCTTTGGAACTAAGAACATATTTAATCCAACAGCCATTATCATACAAGCTATTATTAATCCTATGTATTGTATTAAAATATCCTTATTTTTTTTCATGATATAACCTCCTTTTGTTTCAATCACAATTAGATATTATACCATATTTTTCTTATTTGTATACAAGTTATTTCAATATGTTTGTATTATTTTTCAGTTAAATATTTTAAGCAAATTTTCTAATATTTAAGAATATTTTTTGTCTAAATTTTGGGATTAATATCCCTTTGAAATAAACTCTACTGTAAACGCATATTTTATAAAGTCTTCTAAGAATTTATGTAATACATCTTTAAACTTTTCTTCATTATTTAAGTCTTCTTTTTTAATACTATTTACAATAATCCAAGATGCATCGTCATATTCGACAACTTGGCTTCCTAACTTTTGTATTAAATCTTCTTGTCTTTTTATTATTCCCTCGTGATTTTTTACATTTCTATATAATTTGCAAATAGCTCCACACTGTTTTGCATCAGATATATTTTTTAATATGTATATATTTTCATCTTGTTCTATAGCATCTGATAAATCTAAAAAGTCGAGAACACTTCCCCAATGTTGTAAATAAACAGTAGTACCTTTTATCCTGCTTTCTTCGTCAAAATCAAATACTCCTAAACTTAATTCATATTCATCATTTTCATCAAAATCGCTATTTTGTTTGTCTTTAAAAAGTGCACAACTATATCCATTTTCGCCAACATCTATTGGCTTTGAGATATGTTGTATTATTATTTTATTAGATAAAATATCTAGATTTATCTCTCTTTCCAATTGGCATACCTTTAATATTTCCTTTATTTTATATGCATATTCTTCTTCAATGGGCTTATATTTCAAATTTTGAGTTTCTTTATTTATATAGGCTTCATTATCAAAGTTTTCTTTTATTTTTCTTTCTATATTATAATTTATCGTTGTTAAATTCCCCATTTTCGCACCCCCAAATTTACAATATTGATTTTATTAAATTCTACATAGGTATTGTGTTTCCCTTTTATTTTTACATTTAATATAGAATTTTTTAAATTTATATATATACTTTATGTTATTTTATCCAATTTTAGTTTTTTTATACAAAAAAACTAGCAAATAATATATCTACTAGTTAATACTTTTTAATATAAATATCTATATAACATCTTTAAGCTCGCTTATGGACATCTTCTCAACAAGATCATGCATTTTCATCTTATCTCTTAAAAAACTATTGTAGATTTTATAAGAAACTTCTTTATCTCCATAAATTCTCCAGCTACAAACTTCTACAAATTCTTGTTTTCCGTATCCCATAAATCCAAGAACGTCTTTTAATGGATAACCAAGGAAAATCCCTATTTCGTGAGGAAATTCTTCAGATTCTAATCTAAGCATTAATTCTCTCATATATGATTCGAAATTATATTCTCTTGGATAGCCTAAAAATCTCAAAAAGTTTCTGCATTTTTTATCTAAAAGTCTTCTATTCATAGATTTTTCATTTATAAATAAAACCCTTTTGCTGCCATCGTGTACATTTATAATTTTATATTTTACTTTTTTGCAATTTCCAAAAAAGGCTTCTATTTCGTTTAGTTTAATAATTTTTTCTTCAGGACATCCTGGAATATTTACAATCTCAGACGGCTTTGATCCTAAAATCACAGGCCCGATTAATTTTATTATTCTCTTTATATATGATGAATTTGTTTTATTTTCACAATTTTTATTTTCGCACTTATTTTTACAATCTATCTTCATGATTATACCCTCCGTAATTGATAATTATTATCACCTTAATTTAATTATATTGATAATGATAATAATTGTCAACTAAATATCACAATCATTTATTTCCTCATTTTGGAAGGCTGGTTGTTTTTAATATTTTCTATTATTATATATATAATTCTTTAGATTAATTTTTAAATCACACAATTAAAAAAGCCCAATTGGTTTAATATCAATTGGGCTTAGTTTAGACTATTGTAAATCTAATTTCGCAATATTTTCTTTCATAATAGCTACAGATTTATCGAATTTTTCTTTGTCTTCTTTATCTAAGTTAAGGTCGACAACTTCTCTAACTCCATCAGCATTTATTACACTTGGTACAGATATATAAACATCATCATGTCCATATTCTCCATCTAAGTATGAAGATACACTTAGTATACTGTTTTCGTTATCTAATACTGCTTTAGTAATTCTTGCAAGAGACATACCTATTCCATAGTAAGTCGCTCTTTTTGCTTTTATTATTTTATATGCGATATTTCTAACTTCATCTTCTATTTCGCTTAATTCTTCAAAACTTATTCCTTTGTTTTTCGCTGCAAAGTGATATATTGGTTTTGGTCCACAAAGAGCATAACTCCAAGGAACGAATTGTGAATCTCCGTGTTCACCAATTACATATGCATGTATATTTTTTTCGTTTATATTTAATTTTTCTCCTAATGCAGATCTAAGTCTTGCTGTATCTAGAGTAGTTCCAGAACCTATTACTTTAGTCTTGTCAAAACCAGATAATTTCCAAGCTGCATAAGTCATGATATCAACTGGGTTTGTAGCTACTAATATTATGCCGTTAAATCCAGAAGTTTTTATATTAGATATTATGTTTTTCATAACAGCTATACTTTTATGTATTGTATCTAGTCTTGTTTCTCCTTCTTGTGGTGGTGGTCCTGCTGTTATACAAACAAGAGCTGCATCACTTAAATCACTATAATCCCCTGAGTATATTTTCATTTTACGTGGTGCGAAGCTAAGACCGTGATTTAAGTCGATTGCTTCACCTTCTGTTTTTTCTTTATTGATATCGATTAAAACAAGTTCTTCGCATGTTCCTTGGTTTACCATTGAATATGCATAACTCATTCCAACCATCCCTGTTCCGATAATTCCTACTTTTGATTTCATATACCCTCCGATGTTTTTATTTTAGTTTGTCAATTTTTTGTTTTTTTATTCATATTAAGTACAATTGCGTACATCGATGTTATTTTTTTAACATGACTAATGAATACCTCTCCATTAGTATATTATCAATTTTTTTCTATTTTTGCTATATATTTTTAAGAAATATTTAATTTTATTATAAATCAAATTATATATTTCTGTATTTTTTATTATTCTATCTATATTTTATCAACTTTACTCCATAGATTTTATTAAATGAATATTTGCACGTTCCACATTATTTAATATACTTTCATCATCTGGAACACTTGGGTCTGGATAATACCAAGATTTAGCTCCAAAATAATTTCTGTATTTTGCTTTTGAAAATACATATCCATATCTCGCAAATATTTCATTTCTTATATACCCAAGGTCTGTTTTTGTATATCTGCTAAGTTCGCTTCTTGTAAGATATCTAGAATCACTGTCTGGAATTATATATTCATTACTGTTGTAGTTGTAGTATGAATTACTGTTATTTCTCACTACTTTATTTGTATTATTATTTGAACTGCTATTTGTTTTATTATATGATTCTAATTCATCTATATATTTAAAGTCATTTTTGTAGTATCCATAAAATACAGCTTTATCTAATTCCTTTTCACAAAGTTTATAATCCCCCTCTTTATATGCATTTGTAGCTTCTTTTACATATACATCTACATATAGTTGGTTTAAATCACTACTTTTTAAAACTCCATCTAAGTCTTCTAATAATGATGTTGCGTATTCATCGCTTTGTAATACGTTTAATTTTATTTTATCAACTAGAAGGTCATCGTATTTTATTTTCAATGCATCTGTATAATCTTGTACTGCTTTCCAAGATTCTACTTCTTTATCTCCTTTATTGACATAATATCCATACATTATACTATCTTTGCTGAAAAAAATTACTAGTCCTACTAAAATAACTGCTCCCACTATTATTTTTATAACTTTATTGTTTTCATTTTGTTGATTCATATTGTTTTAATCTCCCCTCATTTGTATAAATATATTTCTTTATCTCTATTTATAGTATATCAAAATATAAATTAGATTGAATACTAATTACATTAAATATAAAATTCATTATTGTTATTTTTAAATATATTAAAATCAAAAAAATATGGATACCTCATATAAGATATCCATACTTTTATGTTAATTTTATAAATTCTAATTAATAAGTTAATATTTCGCAACCGTCTTCAGTTACTAATATCATATTTTCCCATTGTGCTGATAATTTTCCGTCATCTGTGTAAGATGTCCATTCATTATCTTGGTCTATATATAATTCATATCCACCTTCGTTTATCATTGGTTCTATTGTGAATGTCATTCCTGGAACCATAAGAACACCGTCGTTTTCGTTTCCATAGTGGAATACGAATGGATCTTCGTGGAAGTCAACACCTATTCCGTGTCCACCAAAATCTCTAACTACTGTGTATCCGTTTTTGTGTGCATGTTCTTGTATAGTAGCACCTATTATTCCCATTGGAATCCATGGTTTGACATTTGCTATTGCCATTTCCATACATTCTTTTGTAACTCTTACAAGTCTGTCAGCTTCTTCGCTAACTTCCCCTATTTTGAACATTCTTGATGCATCTGAATAGTATCCGTTGTATATTGTTGATACGTCTACGTTTACTATATCTCCTTCTTTAAGAACGTCGTCTTCTGATGGTATACCATGACATATTTGGTCGTTTATTGATGTACAAACACTTTTTGGGAAACCACCGTATCCAAGTGGGGCAGGTATTGCACCGTGTTCAACTGTGAAGTTGTGAACTATTGTATTTATTTCTTCTGTAGTCATACCAGGTTTTATATGTTTTGCAACCTCGTCAAGTACAGCTGTATTTATTTTAGCACTTTCTTTTATTTTTTCTATTTGCTCAGCGTTTTTTATCATATCTCTAGTTGGAACTTGATAACCAGCTTTTGCGTATTCTTTTAATTTCTCATCGAATTCCATGTGGCATTTTTTATATTTTTCTCCACTGCCACACCAGCATTTACTATTTCTTCCTAATAACATTATTTTCCTCCCTAACCCTTAATTATAGGTTTTCTAAGTATATAATTTTTATCAACTTCAATTCCTAATTTCATCTTAACTATTTGTCTTGCATGTGGAGCAGATTCAATCGGCTCACCATCTTCATTGTACATTTCTAAAATAGTTGTGAACATAGTTTCTTTATAAGGCCCTATTACTTCTATATCGTCATTTACAGACATTTTATTTCTTTGTTCTACTATTATATATCCATCATCTAAAACATCTCTTACTATTCCTATAAAGTCGTAATTTCTTATATATGAAGCTGATTCGTAATTGTTTGAATTTTTCCCTGGTCTATCAAGGAAGAATCCTGTTGAGAAATCTCTGTGACTTCCCTTTTTAAGTTCGTCTAACCACATAGGATTAAACTCCCAGTTTTCTGGGTCTTTATAATAAGCATCAATTGCCATTCTGTAAGCTCTTACTGTTGTTGCAACGTAATAAGCTGTTTTCATACGACCTTCTATTTTTAAACTTGTTATACCGCTATCAAATATTTGTGGTATATATTTAATCATACATAAATCTTTTGTGTTGAAGAAGAATTGGTAATCTTCGTTGTCTAATACATTTTCATATTCTCCGTCTTTTTCTTCAACTAAGTTGTATTTCCATCTACAAGATTGCGCACAAGATCCTTTATTAGCATCTCTTCCTGTAGTATAGTTACTTATTACACATTTTCCAGAATAACTCATACACATAGCTCCGTGTATGAAAGCTTCTATATCCATATCTTCTGGAGTGTTTTCTCTAAGTTGTTTTGTCTCTTCAAAAGACATCTCTCTAGCTGTTACTATTCTTTTTGCACCTTGGTTATACCAGAAGTTTGCAGCAATATAGTTTGATGTACTTGCTTGAGTACTTATGTGTATCTCCATATTTGGATCTACTTTTTTAACTATATTAAATACTCCAGCGTCACTTACTATAACCGCATCTACACCTATTTCGCTTAATTCTTTTATATAATCAGTTAAAGCGTCTATATCCTCACTTCTTGGAATTATATTAACTGTTACAAATACTCTTTTTCCCATGCTGTGTGCAAACTCAACACCCTCTATCATATCTTCTTTTGAAAAGTTTTTAGCTGCAGAACGCATTCCGAAAACTTCTCCACCAATATAAACGGCGTCGGCTCCATATATGAAAGCTATTTTTAACTTTTCTAAATCACCAGCAGGAGCTAATAATTCTACTTCTCTCATTGTTTCTCCTTTACTACTTTATAAATATATAAAGTTTTATATATTTAATTGTTTTTTATATTAATTACCTCATATATTGTATTTTTAATCATTATTATTACAAATCTTATACTAGATTATAACACAAAAATGGTGCTTTAATACAGTAATTATCTACTGGTATAAAAGCACCATCTATTTTTATACTATTATACTAGAAGCTCTAGTACTATTATACTACATAAACCATAATTTTAATATAAATAAAATAGCTAAAACAATCATAACACCTGAAACGTGTTTTTTATCTTCTTTTTTAGCAATTAAATTATATAATAAATTTATGAATACATAAGATAAAACTCCTAATGTTAAACCGTCACCTATTGAATAAGTTAAAGCCATTCCACCTATTGTTATAAACGCTGGAACACCTTCAGTTATATTTTCAAATTCTATTTCTTTAACTGAAGTTAACATTAAGTATCCAACATAGATTAATGCTGGAGCTGTTGCGCAAGAAGGTATTGCTATAAATATTGGTGAGAAGAACATAGCTATTAAGAATAATACACCTGCTGTTATTGCAGTATATCCAGTTCTTCCACCTTCAAGAACACCTGTTGAACTTTCAACAAAAGTAGTTACTGTTGAAACACCTAACCAAGCACCTATAGTAGTTGCTATTGCATCCGAAAGTAAAGCTCTACCAACATTTTCAACTTTTCCATCTTCATCAACCATATTAGCTTTTGAAGCAACACCAACAACAGTACCTACAGTATCGAAGAAGTCTACGAATAAGAATGTGCATAATACTGTTATAAAGTTAAATGCTGTTTCTGGATTAGTAATATAAGTAAAATCTAATTTATTTACTATTGGAAGTGGTGATTCAAATTTGAATACGCCATTTGGTAGGTATATTCCAAGATTAGCTGCAGCTTCTGGGCTTATTAATGCAAATCCCCATGCAAGTAATGAAGAAATAACTATACCTATTAATATAGAGCCTTTTACATTTTTCTTACTTAAAACTGCTGTAACAACTAAACCTATACAAGTTATTATAATAGCTGGGTTGAAGTCTCCCATTTCGATTAATGTAGATTCATTTGCTATTACTAAACCGCAGTTTTTTAAACCTATAAATGCTATAAATAATCCTATACCACCTGAAACTGCTAATTTTAAGTTCTTTGGAATTGCATTAACTACAGCTTCACGAACTTTAAAAAGTGATAAAATTATAAATATTATACCTTCAACAAATACCGCTGTTAATGCTATATGCCAACTTACTCCCATACCGATTACTACAGTGTAAGCAAAATATGCATTAAGTCCCATACCTGATGCTAATGCAAATGGCATATTTGCTAGTAATCCCATTAAGAAACAACCTATTGCAGCACCTAAACAAGTAGATGTTACAAGTGCCCCTGCTGGCATTCCTGCTTCTGATAATATATTAGGGTTGACAGCTATTATGTACGCCATTGTTAAAAATGTTGTTAAACCAGCCATCATTTCTGTTCTTTTGTTAACGTCTTTATTTGTCAATATTGGAAACAATTTCTGCATGAATGTTGCATCCTGATTCATAAATGATACCTCCCATTTGTTTATTTCACGAATATTATTTTAAATTATTCGACAAAAAAAGTCAATAGCACAAATAAATTTTATATAATTGAAATTATTATTCGTATTTCTTTCATATTTTAATAAGTCGAGTTTATTCGCTATAATTTTTTATTTAATACTGTTATATCTCTATTTTTGACACTTTTAATTTAATTTCATCGTATTATATCTAAATTTTTTTAAATGGATTTAATGCAAAAAATAAAGGTGCATTGAGAAATAATTTATTTTATTTTCTCCTCACACCTTTATTTTATGTATAATTAAATTTTACTTTTTATATAAATTTAGTCTAACCATTTTTAACTCTAACTCTAAGCGGTATACCAAGTGAATCAGCTAACTCTTGTGACTTACTTATTTCTTCTTCTGATATTTCATCTACTACTGAAAAACATACTTCTTTTAGACAAGTTTTACAGTCTTTTGCAAAACTAAGCATAGCATCAAATGATTTTATCCCAAATGCAGGTTGTGTAACTTCTAAATACACTTCTTTATTTGGTGCATTTAAACTTATTGATACAGCATCTATTACATCTTTAAGCATAACTGCTGTTTTTTTCTTGTGAATTAAATCAGCAAGACCATTTGTATTTATTCTTATTTTTATATCTTTCTTACTTTTTATATATGTAGCAAATTCCACAACTTCATTTATTCTCATTAGAGGTTCGCCATATCCACAAAATACAACTTCTTCATAATCATCTAAATCGAATTTTTCAAGTTCTGCTTTTAACTCATCTATTGTAGGCTCGTGATCTAGCCAAAGACTATCACTTCCACCCACGCTATCTGTAATATCTCTTACGCAAAATACACATTTACAGCAACATAAATTTGTTATATTTACGTATAAACTTTTTCCTATTGGATATAATAATGTCATTTCTCTCTCCTTAATATTATAAATTTTTATGCACTATAAAACTTTTTGAAATTTATTTTATCTAAAACTAAGCCTAATATTATAAATGCTATAAAACTACCAATTGGTTGAATCATACCAACTGCAGTAATTGTAAATGCAGCCATTATATTTCCGAAATATAATCCTTCTACAAACATATAAAGTACGCAACAAATTATCCCAGCAAAAAATGCTCCCACAACATTTCTCACAGTTATTATTTTATCGCTTTTATTTGAAAAACACAAAACTAAAATTGGTTTTATTATTAATGTTGGTACAACCCATATAATTGCCCCTGTTGTCAAATCTGCAAGCCCAGCCCCTATTGCACTACAAGCTATTGCATAAGGCAGTGGAAGTATTGATGCACTCAAATATATAACCGCATCTCCTATATGAGCATATCCACCGTTTGGCGTTGGAATATGAAGTATATACCCTGTAACTAGACATATTATAGCAGCCAATAATGCTGATGTAACTAAATTTCTTGTTCTTACTGATACATTTTTATTTACCTTTACATTCTCCATAGAATTACCTCCTAAAAAATTATATTTAGATTGTAATACAATTTTGTATCTAATTGTTGATTTTTTCTATTTTTCGCTTTTTGTATTGATACAATTTTTACAACAAAATAAGGGCTGGCACCCTATTTCTAGCGTACTAGCCCTTATTAAAAAATATGAATTTTATTTGAAAGAATTGTCTCTAAAATCGTCATTTTTGACTTCTTTATCTACATGTTCTCTTAATTTTCGATGATATTCTTCTTCTTTATATTCTTCCACTAATTCGTCTTTTTTATCCTCTAAATTTTGCATAACACCTTTTGCTTCACCTTTTAAATCAAAAGCTGTATTTTTTATAGTATGACCTACCTTTTGTATACCTTCTTTAACATCATCTTTCATATTCTTCATATGTGTTTTTAAACTAGTCATATTATTACCTCCTTATAGATATTATTATTTTTCCAAAAATAATATAAAATATTTATAAAGAGAACAAAATTTAAATATCTTTTTGAAGCGTATAACCTATTCCTTTTACAGTTTTTATGTACGGTAAAATTATTTTTTTTCTTATATTTTTAATATGTGCATCAACTATTCTAGTGTCTCCAAAATAATCATATCCCCAAATGCTATCTAATAATTTTTCCCTTGTTACTACCTGTGGATAATTTTCGATTAAAGATTTTAAAATATTAAACTCTTTAAGCGTTAAATCAATTATCTTACCATCAATTTCAGCAGAATATGTCTTCAGATTTAATTTAATTTTTTCAAAAGTTAGATAAACCCCTGCTTTATCTTCTTTTGACCTTCTTAAAACAGCCTCTATTCTTTTTATTAATAAATTATACGAAAATGGTTTTACAATATAATCATCGCATAATAAATCAAAACCTTTTATCTGATCGCTTTCACTACTTAATGCTGTCACAAATATAATAGGGACATCTGACTCTTTTCTTATCATCTTGCACATGGAAAAACCATCTAAATTTGGCATTACTATATCTAGAAGTATCAAATTGTAATTTCTGTCTTTATACATCTGTATTCCTTCCAAACCATCATTTGCACAATCTACTTTATAACCATTTGAGGTTAAGAATTGCTGTAATAATTGTTGGCTTTTGTAATCATCTTCTACTACTAGTATGTACTTCTCCATCAGTAACCTCCCTACTCAAAAAACTTTATTCTAAATACCAATATATTTTATTTTTTGATTAATACCACCCATTATTTATATTTACGTTTTATACGTTAAAACATATCTTTAGGTTTATTATAACATATAATTATTTATAATAATTTATGAATTCGTTTTACTTTATTAAATACCAATTCTATTTTATTGTATTTTTGCTACTATATAATTTTTTTTATATATATTAAAAGATTGTTAGACTTTGCAATCCAACAATCTTTTGATATTTTGATTCTTATTTAATTTAAATTTTTTAAAGATATTCTTTATATAATTGTTAAAAATTTCTAACTCGTGTCATAGTGAATATTACACTTTATTTTTAAACTTATTGTTTTGTAGGTATAAAATATTTTATATCATTAAGCATTATAAGGTTTAAACTTTCTTAATCTCAAAGCATTAGATACAACAGACACTGAACTTAAACTCATAGCAGCCGCTGCTATCATTGGATTTAGAAGCGGACCACCGAATATATATAACACTCCAGCAGCAACCGGGATTCCTATTGTATTATAACCAAATGCCCAGAATAAGTTTTGTTTTATATTTCTTATAGTGTCTTTGCTAAGTTTTATAGCAGTTGGAACATCCATTAAATCATTTTTCATTAAAACAATATCTGCTGATTCAATCGCAACATCAGTGCCATTACCTATAGCTATCCCAATATCTGCTGCAGCAAGAGCAGGAGCATCATTTATACCGTCACCAACCATAGCGACAAAGTTCCCTTCAGCTTGTAATTTCTTAACTTCATTTGATTTATCTTGTGGAAGAACTTCTGCTAAAACTATGTCTATTCCAACTTGCTTAGCAATTGCATCTGCAGTGTTTTTGTTGTCACCTGTAACCATAGCAACTTTTATACCTAAGTTGTGTAAAAGCTCAACAGCTCTTTTGCTGCTTTCTTTTACAACATCATTAACTGCAATAATTCCAGCAAGTTCATTTTCTATTGATATAAACATAGGAGTTTTGCCTTGTTTGGATAATTCTTCATATTTATTTTCAACTATATCTAAAGATATATTTAAATCCTCCATCATTTTTACATTACCAAGGTTTATTTTTTTATTGTCGATTACTGCATTTATACCTTTTCCTGTAACTGAGTTGAATTTTTCTACATTAATTAAATTCATATTTTTTTCTTCTGCATATCTAACAATAGCCTCACCAAGTGGATGTTCAGATCCTTTTTCAGCTGATGCAGCTAATTTTAATAGATAATCTTCGTCATAATCTCCATAAGTTATTATTTCAGTAACCTTTGGTTTACCTTCAGTTATTGTACCAGTTTTATCAAATATTACTGTATTGACTTTATGTGCAAGTTCTAAAGCAACACTACTTTTTATAAGGATTCCATTTTCAGCACCCTTACCAGTACCAACCATAATCGCAGTTGGTGTTGCAAGACCAAGCGCACAAGGACACGCAATTACTAAAACTGATATAAATATTGTAAGCACGAAAGTTGTATTTTCTTTACCTATAATAGCCCAAAGTAAAGCAGAAATTACAGCAATTGTTATAACAGCTGGCACAAAATACCCTGCCACAGTATCTGCAAGTTTTGCAATAGGAGCCTTTGTTCCTTGAGCATCCTCAACAAGTTTTATAATTTGAGCAAGAGCAGTATCTTTTCCTACTTTAGTAGCCTCAAATCTTATAAGACCATTTTTATTTATACTTGCACCAGTAACACTGTCACCAACAGTCTTTTCAACAGGCATACTTTCACCAGTAAGCATAGATTCATCTATTGACGTATGGCCAAATACGATTTTACCATCTACAGGTATTTTTTCACCAGGTTTTACAACGACTATATCGCCTTCTAAAACCTCATCAATTGAAACCTCAACTTCTTTATCATCAACCATAATTATCGCAGTCTTAGGTTGTAGCCCCATAAGTTTTTTAATAGCTTCTGAAGTTTTACCCTTTGAACGAGATTCTAAAAACTTACCAAGAAGTATTAAAGCGATTATTATCCCAGCACTTTCAAAATAAAGTTGGTGGTGATGAGACATATGCATTTCCATAGAAACTCCTGCATTTCTTATTAAATTTATAGTAGTGTATAAACTATATATAAACGCTGATGATGTACCAATAGCAACTAATGTGTCCATATTTGGACTTCCATGGAATAATGATTTAAATCCATTTATATAGAATTTGTATCCTACAAGCATAATAGGAACAACTAATACAATTTGTATAAGTGCATAATTTATAATATTTGTCTCTGGACTTATTATATTTGGAACTGGCCAAGGTCCAAAAGGTTTCGGAACCATAGGTCCCATCGCAATGTAAAATAGAGGAATTGCAAAACAAATCGCAACTATAAATTTTCTAAATAAAGTATTTCTCTCTTTATCTTTTCTCTTTTGATCCTCATCTACAGTTTCTTTATTTTCCTCAGTTATCGGCTCATATCCAGCCTTTTCAATTGCCTTTGTAATTTGAGATAATCTTACTTTGGTTGGGTCATAAGTAATTATCGCCTTTTCAGTCGCTATATTTACGCTAGAATCCTCAACACCATCAAGCTTCTTAGTCACTCTTTCAACAGCCTTTGAACAAGCAGCACATGTCATACCGTGAACAGTAAGCTCTATTTTTTTATTGTTAGACTCCATAATAGGCTCATACCCAGCCTTTATAATAGCGTTATTAATTTCATCAAGAGAAACTTTATTTTCATCATATGAAATAACAGCCTTTTCTGTCGCAATATTTACATTAGATTCCTTAACACCATCTAATTTCTTAGTAACTCTTTCGACAGCCTTCGCACAAGCCGCACAACTCATGCCTCCAACTTTCATCTCGATTTTCTCTATTTTTTCTTCTTCTTTAACTAATTTATAACCAGCCTTACTAATCGCCTTTTCCAGCGTATCATAGTCGATTTTATCATCTTCAAACTCTACAGTTAGTTTTTCTGTAGCTAAATTTACATTTTGGTTTACAACACCATCAAGCTTTCTAACAGCTCTCTCAGCCGCATTAGCACAAGAGGCGCATGTCATGCCTTCCACTTTATATGTCTCTTTCACTATATTGCTCATAAGATTTCCTCCTTACCTTTTATTGTGTACAAAATTTGCGCGCTTTAAACATCCTTTTTTATATTTTTTTGATATTTTGTTAATATATGTTTTCTGGATGTCGGGGTATTTTAAAAATACCCCCTATAGGTATAATAATAAGACATATTGGTGGAAATTTCAATATCAATTTGATATTTTTTAAATTTTATAAAAAAATATTTGGACTTCATGTAGTTACAGACTTCGGAGCAAACAAAACTTTAACCGGAGGATTGAGTTTACAAACACTGGAAACATACAAAGACTTTATAGGTACAAACGAAATTTCCTTTGGTGGTAACAATTTTGAAATCTATTTTGAAGAAGATGATTTTGATAGCTTTATAGATAAGCTTCAAAATTATGATATTGAGTATGTTCATCCTGTAAAAGAACATTCATGGGAACAGCTAGTGGTTCGTTTATATTATCCAGATAAGCATATTATTGAGGTTGGTGAAAATATAAAAGTGGTTTGTAGGCGTTTTTTGGATAGGGGTATGACCGCCTGAGGAGGCTGCAGTGCATATGGATATTTCTGTGGAGTTTGTAGAGACTTGCTTGTATGAGATAATTGTAAGAAAAAAAGAGAGTTAGATTTTTTAACTCTCTTTTGAAATTTCAACTTCAAAATACCAAAGAAAAACTTTTTGAATCTCTTTTCATATTAAGTAGTTTAGTTTCTATACTATTTTATTGTGTAATAACACTTTGTTTGATATTAACATGAATATATAGTAGAGAACATCATTGCATCTAGCTCGTTTTAATAACATGTAGTTTGATATTAACCTACTTTGTAATAGTTTAGGTGGCAATTTTTCTTTATTGTTTTAATAACACTTAGTTTTATATTAACTATGTATCTAACACTTATGTGACAATAAATTCAACGTTTTAATAACACTTAGTTTGATATTAACGCTGCGAATTTCTAGCACATAAAACAACTGGAGAAAAGTTTTAATAACACTTAGTTTGATATTAACGAAGAAATTTACAAATAAAGAGATAGCTGAAAAGCTGTTTTAATAACACTTAGTTTGATATTAACACACCAAATACAATTAAGCTATTTCAACACTTCCAACAAAAATATATAATTTTTTTGCAGTGAACCCTCAATAGTGTATTTCAAAATATTCACACAAACCTCAAAGGTGTTCATACAGCTACAATTGGTACATATCTCCTGGAAAATCGCCCACTGCAATTTTATCTTTTACATAACACATTCTTTTCTTATACTTAGGACTTTTCTTGCTGCTATATATAAACATCATAATCTATATATATCCATATCACTACCCAAACTTTCATTCCATTCTATCAATATATTTTCCAATATAACTAAACTCTCACTATTGCCTATCCTATCAATATTATATCGGGATATTTTACCATTTTAATAACAATTAGTTCTATATTAACCAGTTAATAGCAGCATATGATTTTGTACCGCCAGGATAGTTTTAATAACACTTTGTTTGATATTAACACAATACCTTATTTCAAGAGGATTGAAGGTAGAATAGTTTTAATAACACTTAGTTTGATATTAACTGAAAGGTTTTTTAGCTCTTATTTTTATAAAAACATCGTTTTAATAACACTTAGTTTGATATTAACTACTATAGAAAAAATTAAGGGTGCCTTCAAATTCAACGTTTTAATAACACTTAGTTTGATATTAACACTTTGAAGTGCAAGGCTACTTTTATTTTGATTCTACGTTTTAATAACACTTAGTTTGATATTAACTTATAGTGTCAAAGTTAAGTAAATTTCCAATTTGACTGTTTTAATAACACTTAGTTTGATATTAACCCTGATTATGTCTCGCTACATGACCAATTTGGCGTGGTTTTAATAACACTTAGTTTGATATTAACTGAAAGGTTTTTTAGCTCTTATTTTTATAAAAACATCGCTTTAATAACACTTAGTTTGATATTAATCAATAGAAATATGTACTGAAAGAGGAAACTTAAATCTGTTTTAATAACACTTAGTTTGATATTAACATTGCTCTATTCATGTTCTTCTATCTCCCAATCTTCGTTTTAATAACACTTAGTTTGATATTAACATATTCCTTTGCTGCAATTTAATGACGGTTTACCAAGTTTTAATAACACTTAGTTTGATATTAACCTTGGAAACCTAAAAATGCTAGAAAACACATATTTGTGTTTTAATAACACTTAGTTTGATATTAACCCCAAATACAATTAAGCTATTTCAACACTTCCAACAAAAATATATAATTTTTTTGCAGTGAACCCTCAATAGTGTATTTCAAAACATTCACACAAATCCCAAAAGTGTTCATACAGCTACAATTGACACATATCCCCCGAAAAATCGCCCACTGCAATTTTATCCTTTACATAACATAATCTTTTCTTATACTTAGGACTTTTCTTGCTGCTATATATATAAACATCATTAAAATTCATTCCATTATCCTTATCGCCCTTTTTATTCAGTTTAGTTTCCCAGTCATATAACTCATATACATCCATATCACTACCCAAACTTTCATTCCATTCTATTAGTATATTTTCCATTGCATCTACTTCTTCAATATTTTCCAATATAACTAAACTCTCACTATCGCCTATCCTATCAATATTAACTAAAAGTTCAATAATATCATCGATGCTTTTATCTATATAAAATACTATTTTGTCTGTTAATACATACTCCCTCATACCAACAGTATACTTACCTTCCCAGTCTCTAATAGTATCTTCACTGTAATTGTACTCATATCCTTTATTAGACATTCTTTTGATCTTACATTGATTAATCATATATTCTTTTGGATATTGAATAAAAATTTGAGCATTTTTTATATTTCTAAACATTTTTTCAGCATACACTTTGCCTTTTCTCTCTATCATTGATGACAAAATGGCCCCTCTAATAGTTGTCAACATAGGATATTCATAACTTCTAGCCAATAAATGACTATCATTAAACTTTTTCAAAGAAAATAGAGCAGGTACTTTATAAGTAACTTTTAGCATAATAATACCTCCCTATTTATTTTCTTTAAAAGTTTCTTTAACATATTTCATATTTCTTTCAATCATAAAATCTAAATACTCATCATCTAGTATATAATCTATAGTTTTTATAAATTCTTGAACATTGTTAAACTCTCTTCCTTCAGCCAAGCTAATATTATTTAATTCTAATTTATTTGTTGATTGTTCGTCATTTAAATCTATATTTAAATGAACCTTTTTATAATCATCATTTAAAGGAGAATATTTACTCATAAGTTGTTTAGCACTTGTTTTTTCAATTAATACGCCTGATACTCCCTTTAAGTGAGGCATATTTGTAGAACACATTGCTCCTTCTATATCTAAAATAGTATTCATATAAGCTATAAGCAATTTTTTTATTCTTGATTTAATTATTTCTTTATCCTCAAATACATATTTTTGTTTTTGGTCATCAAATGCAACTCTAGATAAATTAATTTGTGTGATTATGGCATATTCTGAACTTCTAATAGGTCTATAAAATATCATTTGTGCATTTTGACTTTTATTAGTATTAGCCTCTGAAGTTGTATCTTTAATTTCTTTACCATCTTCATCCTTTATTGTTTCTTGTTCACTTTTAGCCTTGCTATTTTTATCAGTTGGATCAACTCTATTGTATAGCACCGTATCGCAAGTTCCATTTTTTGATATAGCCCATGCAAAATTCAATACCTTACTTCTTTTTTCATTGTTGCCTTTACCTGCATTCATAAATCCACAAATATCATCTATTATACAGTTTTTAACTTTGTTACCACTGTCAGAAAGGTATTTATCTATTTCTTTTATTTTTCCATTTTTCATAGGTGAAAAAATCTTACAAGTATCACATAATTCATTAGTATCTGATAAAGCTCTTAAATTTTTACTAAATATATGAGATAACATATTTCCACTTATGGCATTTCTAACTTCTTCTTCATTTATTTTTATCATTCTTGATTTTGTAACATTTCCTAAAGTATCTTCATTATTTAAATCTTCTGCTACTAAATCTAATAACATCCCTATTTCTAATTTCCACATATAATCATTTTTTTCTATACTACTTAGTCTTTCGTTCATAAAACCTTCCCCCTATTTCTTATTTTTTTCTAAGTTTCGTTTTATTTTTGTATCTCTCATACTGTTTGCTAAAACTGTATCTAAGAAAATTTTTAAAGTTTTATCATCTTTAACTAAATCAAGTAAATCACCTTCATCATATATAGCATCCTCTTCATATTTTTCTTTATATATATCATTAAAATCTACTATAATATCTTCTAAATTATCTTTGTTTGTACAATTTAATAAATCTTTTATTATGTTAGCTTCATTATCATCTTTGATAAATTTATTTATTTTTTCTCCGAATAGTCTTATATTCTTATTATTTCTTATACTATCCACATATATAGTACTATATGTTAATATACAGTCCCTTACTATTTTTAAAGTTTTTGTACTTTCTGCTAAATCTAATATGTTAGTATACTGACTATCATTTAATAAGTATCTTTTATATTTCTTAAAATATAGTAAATTTAAATTTCTAATACATTCAATTAATTGTTGTTTATTTAAACAATTTAATAAGCTTACTTGTACAGAAAATCCTTCTTTATCATTTATTAATCTATTTAGTCCTCTACCTAAAGTTTTTATATCCTCATTATCGTAGATATTTTTTTCAATATCAGTTCTCATACTAATCATCTCCTCAAAATATTTATCCATCATAATTGTGTTATTTTTTGAAAATGTACATATCATATTTGAAAAACTTTCAAAATCCTGATTTAATAAGTAATCACAAAGTGATAATTTAGAATCCCTATTCATTGTGCTATATTCAACTTTTCTCAATAATTCTTTTATAAACTCAAAAGATAAATCATGAACTGGCAATTCAATTATCTTATCATTAAGAGGTTTATTTTTTGTTGGTGTAACTTGCATTAGCCATATAGCATTATAATTTTCCAAAATAGTACGTTTTGATAAACTCTTTAAGCTTAATAAATACAATCTTGCTAAAGAAATAGTTTTAGCATCTTTATTGCTTATTAATCTCAGCTTCTTTACTTCTCCTGTTTCCTTATTTTGATATGTTATAAATTCTGCTTGTAAATATGTATCTGTATCTTTAGGAACTAATAATGCATTAACTTCCATAACATCTTTTATTTGTAAATAGCTTGTTGCAGTAATAAATCCAAGAAATGATAAAATTTTTTTATATAAAGGTATCTTTACTGAAGTCGCACCCGCTGTAGTATATGATCTTAATCCTTTTGTATAAGATAATGTTCCTATATATATAGTTCCTTCTTTTGACTTCAAATCTTTATTCAAATATGTTTCATCTAAAGTCTCATAATATTTAAAGATTTTGCTTAGTAACTCATTATTACTAAAAATATCATTTATCTTATTTAACATTTTTTCTAATTCTAATTTATTCATTGTTGAATTTATATTATCTATTTTCTCTAATTCCAAAGGTGTAAAGATTAAATCCTCTTCATAATTCACATCATCTTCTATTTTAATAAGATACATACTTTTCTTATTTATTAATCTGCATGAAATACAATTTAAAGTTAATATATAAAACAATCCATTTGCTATGGAAAGTTCCATAACTTCATTTTCTTCTTTTAAAACTTTTAAAACTGCCATATTATACCTCCCACATCAAACCGTGACCTGTTGAAGTATTTTCTCCTATCCCTACATCATAAATATATTTTATAGCTTCATAATCTCCAGATACTAAAAGCAGTACATCATAGCTTTTTATATGAATACCAGCTTTATACCTACTTGTTTTTAATGTTTTTTTCAAAACATCAAATTCTATATTGCCATTGATATTTGAAACTTTTAGTTTTCCCTCTGATACTTTTTTTAACTTTTCATTTATATCCTTATTTTCTGTGAGCAATTTCTTTTTTCCATCTATCACTTCTGTTGCGATAATTCTTCCCTTTAATAAATATCTGTCTTTTTTTATAAGTTCTTTGCATGGTACTATTTTTTTAATTACTAATACCATATCTTCTATTCGTACTATATTATTTTTTTCTATATTATTTATAAAATTTAAGATGATATAATCTGCTCCTGATATATACAAATGAAATTTATCGTCTTTTATATAGACATTAGAAAAGGTAAATAGTCTATATTCTTTTGAGTTTTGATTGTGAATATTACTTGATAGTGGTTCATCTAGCTTTGCAATAAACATGGAGTATATCCCATGATTATAGTTAGTTTTACTTTGATCTGTCTTAGATATTATATCCCCCGATACTTTTATCCTCATTTTATACCTCCTAATTTATAACAATTTTGTTTAATATTAAGTAAAAAATTGATATACAACTTTTTTTAACAACTTTATATAATAACTTAGGTGTAAATATTAATCGATATGATTTTATTATTTCTATATAAAATATCATTTTCCTTCTTTATTCATAAAAAACTTCTATTATTTTTAATAGAAGTTTTTTATGATAATGTTATTTTTTCTCAATATTTCTATTTATAGCTTCAATATCGGATTCCATCAATATTCCTTCCAGATATACAAATTCAACCCATTCTTTATCAGCAGGAGTAATAAATTCTTCACAACTAACATCTATCATTTCTTGTGATTTTGTAATTTTACCATTATATCCAACTTCTCTTATGAGATTTTCAGCCCCTTTAACTAATCTATACTTTGAAACAGTAATCATCTGCAATCCTATCATTTTTCTTCCGTGATGATTTATTAATAGGTTAAATTTAAGTTTTTTACCTTTAATATCATCAAGAGACAATGCTGATATTATTTCATGTCTTTGGTCTTGTATTAATAATGAGTTTCTTTTTTCATATACATTGTGAGCAAGGGGTTTATCAGTCATTCTTATGAATTTTTGCCAGTTTCTATTTAACTTTCCTAAGTCATGAAGTCCTCCCAAAGTAGAATATTCCTCGATTTCTTCTTCTGTGTAATTTTTAAATTCAGACTTAATTAATTTTTCTTTCATTATCTCCTTTGTCATTAATGCATGAGTAATCCACTCTTCTTTAATGTAGTCACTAAATATTTGATTTGTCTTCATCTTAATATCAAAAGGAAACTCTCTACTAATAAAACCTTCTTTGTATCTAAATCCTATTTCATCATAAATAGCATCTTGTCCTTGTATGACCACAGTATCATTATCATTTATTTCTTTATTTGTAACAGATTTAACTTTACTTCTTTTTAATATATAAAACTTATTATTTTTAGAAAGTTTATTTAAAATCTCTCTCGGGATTGATATACTTTGTCTATTAAAATCTTCTTTTTCAAAAGTTTTAGAAACAATTACATTTACATTTTTAATATCTCTTATTAAATTATTTCTAGAGCCTTTTTTTAGAGTATCTGTTTTAAAACTATTTAGGTTTCCAAGGTGTTCTTTATAAAAGGCATTTAAAATTTCATTTATCCACTGTTTTTGAATATCCCACGAAAATACAATTTCATCATTAGATTTTATGTACTCTAAAGTAAGTTCACACACTTTTTTATCATATATACTATAAACTCCTTCAAAAACAATTATTTCACCATTTCCCCCCCAACGACAAACTCTACCATCTCTTTGAACTAAATTGTCTATAGGACATAATGATGAATACATTCTTGAGGCTGATATATCCATTCCTGCCTCTACTATCTGAGTTGTAATAAGGATTTTATTATTCTCTTTACTGTCTTTCCCGAAGAACTCAAAAACTTGTTTTTCAACAATTTCTCTATCTTCTCTTAATAGCTTACTGTTTAAAAAAATGATTCTATCTTTATCTTTTATATTATTTTGTATATCTTCTTGTTCTTGTTGTGAATTGCATATTATAATTTGTTTATTTTGAAATGATTCAATTTCATCAAAATTTATAGATTTAATATATTTCAGTTTCACACATCTATTTTCTACTGAAGGTTTATCAGTTATAGTTACTTCCATATCATATCTATCTTTTAAGAAATTAATTAGAACTTCAGGCATGGTTGCTGTCATTATTACAAATTTATTACCACGTTTTACAAGTTCATCAAGCATACATATAGTTGTTTTTAAAGTCTTATCTGGTTCAAATAATTGAATTTCATCAAATATAAAGTTGCTACATACTACATTTTTACCTTTTATAAATGATTGCACGCCTATACCTAAATAACCTGCTAATACTTGATCTATCGTAGTTATACATTTTTTAGAGTTTAAGAATTTATCTTCCATAGCAGAAGAATGTTGAATTGTCCAAAGTTCATTTGATTTTAGTATATTTTCATAATGATTTAATCTTTTATGAATTGAACTTGCTAAGGTTTTCATTGGATATACGTATAATAGTCTTTTGTTCCATATACTACCTATATAAAAAGATGCTTCTGTTTTACCTGAGCCACATGATGATAAGATTAATTGATTTTTATTTAAATTACATTTATTTATCTTTTCTTGTACTTCTGTTAAATTTATATTTTCTGTCTTAAATATTTTTTGTAAAAATTTTCGCATCAAATACCTCCATATAATAATTTTTAATTTTTATAAATATTATATACAATCTATTTTAACATCAATCTCCACGAAAACAACCACTGAACCCAAATGCACCTACCAAGCTGACCAAAATCAATACCCCTCGACTTAAACGCAACCAATGAATCTACCAAAGTCACCACACTTGACTCAAAAATACCCATGAGTTCATCAAAAGAACCTCCACTTGACTCAAATGCACCTACTATATAGCTAAAAACATTCCCACTCAACTCCAAAGTCCTAACCAGGTCTCCAAAAATCACCCCATCCTGACCAAAATCCACACATTCGACAAAAAACAACCTATCACTTGTCTCAAAAGTTCACCCTTACCGTATTTTCTTCCCCTTTATCCAAACCAAAATACGAATAAAACTGATGAAAACATGGACCAAATAACTCCTCTACTATATACCTCTTTTAAATAAAGAACAGTACATAAAATCATACTGTTCTTTTCTTTATTACTTATCTTTATTATCTAATCTAGAACCATCTATAAAAGACATAAGGATTTTTTTATATTGTTTCTCTTCCTCTTCAGTTATCTTTCTATCAGATGGGACAGATGACACTACTGTTAAAGGCATAAAAAACCTTCTAGGATCAGAAACCCATTCCTCTTTATCCTTTTCGGAGTTCATATATTACACCTCCTCCATTAAAATATGATAAGTGTTATTTAATACCTATATATTTATTATATCAAAAGAAGAATTACTATGATATAATACCTCTTTTTCTTCAAATAAATATTTAATTAAATCTATACCTTTTTAGCATCATTGATCACACATGACCAAGATGATTTATCCTCCAAAGTTCTCACCAGGTCTCCAAAAATCACTCCATTCTGACCAAAATCCACGCATTCGACAAAAAACACCCTATCACTTGCCCCAAAAGTCCACACTTACCGTATTTTCTTCCTATTTATCCAAACTAAAATACGAATAAAACTGATGAAAACATGGACCAAATAACTCCTCTATTAAATAAATATTTCCTTTTAAATTAATGATATTTTATATTAATCTAAATCTATTCTACTACAAGTAAATTCTATAAATTCTTTTTCTTTAATATCACTTGGTATTTCATTATCTAATTCTAATTTAAAATCATTTACTTTTATTATTTTTTGTTTTAAATTTATTATTTTACCAACTAAATAATAACCTAAATCATCATTATTTTTTTATATTACAAATTGTTTTATATTAGATTTTTTTATATTATTAACATTAAAGGTATATAAACAATCTATTTTATCATTTATGTAATATTCACATGGTTGAGAAAAACAATTTAAACTAAAATTTTTATTATCTACTACAGTTACTATGGCTTCACTTGCATCTTTAGATATCCAACTTATATTTTTTACATTCATTTTATCACCTTCTAATACCTAAACTAGGAGCTTTTTTCTCAAGTTCTTTTATTCCTTTTACATGGAAAGTAGTTATTCTTCCTGTTTTTCTATCAAGTCCTACGAAACCATATTTTGCATGACCTTTTCCTCCATAAATTTAACATATCCATTTAATTCAGGAGTATATTGACCATTCTTAATAATATAGTTTGCATCATCTATATATTCTTTCAAATTATAAGAATTTTTTCCTAATGTATCCATAATCTCTTTTGCATGCTTATTAAAATGATTATTTGCTCCATCATATGCGCCCAAGCCGCACTTACTATTGCCCATGGAAAATTACCTCAGGATTATTTTGACAATAAGCATATAAATGTAGACTTGAAGGTTCTGAATATTCACCTGTATAAGTATCTTCTGTTATAAAACGTCCATCTTCTGGATTATAATATCTTGAATTTAAATAATACAATTCAGTTGTATCATCATAAATATTCATTTATATATCTCTATGCATATAGTAGCGGTCCTCCACTCTAAAAAACTATACACAGTCTATAGTGGAGTGCGTTGAATTTTACAGATACACTTTTATTTTTCCATATGCATAGAAAACCTTCTATCTATGCATATGATAGTAGTCTCCACTCTAAAAAACTATACGCAGTCCACTTATTATAGAAATAGTAGCTTTCTTTTTTAAATCTTTTACTTTATCATAATTATATAATGTTTGTGTTCTATTTTCATTAATATTCACTTATATATCTCTATAAATATGGTAACAATATTTACTCTAAAAAACTATGTACACTCCAATCCACAAAAACTACAAATTCACCAATGAACTCAAATGCACCTACCAAGCTGACCAAAATCAACACCCCTCGACTTAAACGTACTCCTTGGGTCTTTAACAGTCATCACCCTTATACTCCAAAGTTCTCACCGGGTCTCCAAAAATCACCCCATCCTGACCAAAATCCACGCATTCGACAAAAAACAACCTATCACTTGTCTCAAAAGTTCACCCTTACCGTATTTTCTTCCCCTTTATCCAAACCAAAATACGAATAAAACTGATGAAAACATGGACCAAATAACTCCTCTACTATATAACTCTTTTAAATAAAAAAGCAAAATATAAATTTTTTTCTCAAAAGTGAAGCTTTAGAACAAGACTTTTTCCATACTTTTTAAGTATAATTAACTTAAGAGAACATATATAAAATTTTTCACTACCAACTCTCACTACACAACCACAACAAAACACAGCAATATATAAAACACATTCTCAAATTTTCAAATAAAAGGGGTGTTCAATTATGAAATATACTGTTTCTGGTTTTTCTCAACTAGCTGCTGTAAATTTCAACCTAGATTCTGTTGATTTACATATGCTTAGATGGATTGTTGATTTTATCGATTCAAATCGAATGCGTTCTATGACGCTTGATGGTGAGAAGTATTATTGGGTTTCTTACCAAGGGTTAATCGATGATTTGCCGATTTTATATTTGAAAAAGGATGCGATTTATAAGAGACTTAAGCGTATGTGTGAATTGGGAATTTTGAAGAAAAAGACTGTTTTTTCTGGTGGAAAGTTTTCTTATTTTACATATGGTGAAAATTTTAATGAGCTTTTAAAAAGCTATGAACAGCTAGAATATGAAGCTAAGATGAAACAACAAAATGAAATTGAGCAACTGTGTAAAAATTTTCAACATTATCTTTCACAACAAAATCAAGAAGAGCGATCTATTGCTAATGTTGCTATAATTTTTTATATGTCTTTTTTTAAATCTCCACCTCAATCTAAAAATGAATTTTCAATTCTTTATAATTGGATAGACGATTTTAAGTTATTAGTACCAAAACTGCCAAAGTTTACACACTATCAAATTCGTATCATCATTTACTGGATTTTTAGTACAGAAAATAGATGGTCTAGTATAATTAAGTCACCATCTTTATTATATAAATATTTTCCTTATATAGCACATGAAGCTTCACTAGATAAAGAATATCTATCTCTATATCAAGATAAGGATATTAAGTGGTGGTAATATAAATACCTATATTTATGACATAGATTTTTCGGTTTTAAGTTAGATTTTATACTTATTAATACAAATACAATACCCCGTGTATGAACGGCATTTAAAAGTCCATACACGGGGTATTTTTACATATATTTCCACAAACCTATCTGTGTATTAACCTTTTTCAACATAATTCTTATTTAAAGTAATCCATCCTTTACGATATGAAGCATAGCCCCATTTACCATTTTCGGAAATCTTTGTGATTTTATATTTTATACCTTTTCCTGGAACTGTGTAGATTATTTGAGAATCTGTACTTGGTAATTTTCTTATGTTTACCTTGCCTAATGTTTTAATATAAAATGGAAGTTCAAATTTTAGATGATTTTGTTTAAACCCATTTAATCCTGCATTTTTTATTATCGTTGGATAGTCTTTATAACAGTAATTTTGGTCGGCTACGTCATTTCCGATTCCCGGAATTTTTTTGCGTGTTAGGAAGTTTACTTCCCCACCGAATTGCCACATTGATATTTTATATGTTGTGTAAGTTGAGCGTGTTGCATATTGTGCTATCCAGTGGTCGTATTTTTTCAATCTTTCATCGTTTAATTGGTCTCTCAATATATATTTTCCTGAATATATTCCAACATAATATCCAGCGTTTTTTATTTTTTCCAAACAAGTTACAACAGCTGTTGTAAGTGTTGATCTACTTGCTGACTTTAAAGTTGTTGTGTCTTCAACATCAAGCCAAATTGGATATTCAAATTGTTTACCTTTTATAGCGTTTAATATAAATTCTGCTTCTTTTTTTGCTGTCTCTACACTATTACATCTTGAGTAAAAATATGCTCCAACAGGCATTCCAACTTTCTTTGCGCCCTTATAAAATTCTTCAAAATAAGGATCTACATAAAGCTTGTTTCTGTTTGATGTACTTGCAAATCCTACTCTAAGAATCGCAAATTTAACACCAGCATTTTTAACCTTTTTCCAATCGATTGGGTGATTGTACTTGCTCACATCAATACCCCATACTTTTATTGCCATTTTATCACCTTCCTGATGTCCATTATTAATTTTTTACTTTATAAAATATAAAACCATTATAGTTCTTGTAAATACTAATAAAGGACAAAATATCTCTTACTAATATTTTATAAAATTCCCCGTCAAAAAGTGACATTTTTCTTGTATTAAATTTGTTAAAAAACAGTAATCTATATGTATATTTTAAAAATTTTTATACAAAATACTATTGAGGTGATAAAATGCTAAATTTAAATACTAAAGAAAAAAGTCTTTTAGAAGACGCTAAAGAACATGAAACTTTATGTGTCGCAAAATATAAAGATCATGCAGAAAAAACAAATTGCCAAGAGTTAAAAAATCTATTTAATTCCTTAGCTTCAAAAGAACAACAACACTTAGACACTATAAATCAAATTCTAAACGGAACAGTGCCAAATATAAACCAAAACGCGAGCCAAGGTCAAGGAAATGAGCAAAATACACAATCTGAATTTAACTTAGGAAATTTACAAGGCCAAATTCAAATGAACTACAACGAAGGCGATAAACTCCTATGCCAGGATGCTCTATCAACAGAAAAATATGTTTCATCTACATATAATACTTCGATTTTTGAATTTAGAGATACAAATATAAGACAAGTTTTAAACCATATTCAAAAAGAAGAACAAGAACACGGTGAACAAATTTATAATTATATGAATAAACATGGAATGTATAATTAAAAAATAAAGCCATCGCAAATTGATCTTTGAAATTTAGATATAATTTCTAAAATTAAGGTCAATTTGCGATGGTCATATGATTCTTTTAAACAACTTTGTGATAATTCTTTGTATCACTTTTATCACAAAGTCGTTAAAAAGAATTACAGTGTGTGTAAATGATATACCATATAGATTTAATAATTTCTTATATTTGATTTTCCTCGCCCCACTTACACATCTCCTCCAATATAGGCATTAGCGACCATCCTCGTTTTGAAAGTGAATATTCAACTTTCGGTGGCACTTGTGGGTATTCTTTTCTAATCACTATCCCATCACTTTCTAATTCTTTTAGCTGACTGTTTAACATTTTATCGCTTATCTGTCCGATACATCTTTTTAATTCGCCATATCTAAGCGTTTCATATTCCACAAGCCAAAACATTATAACCATTTTCCATTTACCACCGATAATAGATAATGTATATCCAAATGGAGTAGATTTTATATCTTTTAAATCTTTATCCCTAAATTTCTCCATACTCATTTTTCTCACCTCTAATACTTACAATTAAGTTAGTACCTTACAAAAAAGTACATACTTACATAAGTATAAAACAATTAGTATAATTAATTCAAATATGAATTAATACAATTATTTCTATTTTATCGCGTTTTTATTATAGAAGTTTTGTCTCAAGAATAAAAAAGGAGGATTTTGAGTATGAAAAAATGTAAAATAGAGGTTTTAAAAACGACATTTCACGAAGATTTAGCGAAAGAATACGGATGTAAAAACCTTGGCAAATGTCCAATGCACAAAGTTGGCGATGTTTTTTATGGCGATTATGCAAAACCAGATGGGTTATGTGATGAGGCATGGAAGGCCATGTATCAATATGTTTTTGCACTATCCCATGGGTGCGACATATTTTATTATAAAGATTGGATCGACAAAGAAGGAGTTGCAATTTGCTCTTGCAATGATGGAATAAGACCTGTTATTTTTAAGATTGAAAGAACTGATGAAGAATCTGAATTAGACTATACTCCGATTAGATAGTTTTAAATAAAATTTATTTAAAGCTATTTTGTTACTTATATATTTATGTGTGTTATAGTATATAGGAGGAACATTTTATAAAAACAGTAAAAAGTATTTTTATAGAATCTTCCTCCTTAATAAAAAGAGGTGATACTATGAAAAAGAATTGTAAGAAATTATATTGTGGGCGATTCCGAAAATCACCATAAACAAAACTGCTATATAGTTATTTAACCAAATTGCCTCAAAAATAAAGTAAATCACAGGAAAAACGGCAAGTGGCATAGGTACAAATAAAAACTTTTTACCCAATAAGTCTACATCACGCTCACCTAAAAAATATCTAAACCAGACCATATAATATAAAATAAGGAATATTAAACCTATAAACATCCAAACACTAGTAAAGTCTATTTTTTCTTTGCTCACTAAAAATACAATCGCCAACATATACAACATTCTTGTAGACTGTTCAATAATCTCTAGTATTTTGTTTGTTTCTTGTTGTGTAGTCGGTGCATTTTTCGGCGGCAAAATTACATACAAAATATTTATAAGCATCGGTAATAAAAATACAATTAATCCAATCCATGAAAATCCCAATTTGATATTATTCATCATTTTTCCCCCTTTATATTCGCTCCTAATACTTCCTTTGCTTCTTTGCACCATTTTAGATAAGCTTCATATGAATTTATCCCAAACTTTATAGTTAATATAAAATATTTATGGGCCTCTTCGTAAATAGGCGCGTTTTCCAATTGCACTACATATTTTTTTAAAACTTCCAACTGACGCCTTATTTTATCTTCAAATTCATTTATATGATTTATCGTAATTTCTGGCCCAACCTCACTGCCAAAGAACAATTTTAAAAGTGTTTCATATCTCAATTCATCCTTTATCACAGATTTTTTAAGCCACTCTTTAAGCACTTCTCTACCATGATTATAAAGATAAAGTTTTTCACGTTACAATTTCAAATTATTAATGTAAACTAATTCAATCAACAAATTAACTATGAGTTAAAATTATTAAATTTTACTTAACTATAGTTCAATTGTATTTGCTAGTTAAAATTGATACTATTTAAGTATGGATCCAAATTTTAAATTTGAGGTGAAAAAATGAAAATAAACGAAATTATAAAATTAAAAAGGAAAGAATTAAACCTTACCCAAGAGCAAGTAGCTGAGTATTTAGGTGTAACAACTCCAGCAGTTAATAAGTGGGAAAAGGGGAACTCATACCCAGATATTACGCTTTTGACCCCTTTGGCTAGGTTATTAAGAGTAGATTTAAATACTCTACTATCATTTAATGATGAGCTTAATGATTATGAAATTGGAAAATTCACAAATGATTTAGCTACTATTGTTGAAACAAAAGGATATGATTGTGCCTTTAAAATAGCAATGGATAAAATATATGATTATCCAAACTGCTATAAATTAATTTATTCAGTTTCATCTTTCTTGCAAGGTGCTTTGTATTTGTATTGTGTAGACGATAAAGATAAATACGAAAATGAAATTGAAAAGCTCTTTATTCGTGTAAGCAACTGTGATGACTTAGAACTTGCCAATAATGTAAATTCGTTATTAATTTCTAAATATATTCAGAGAAAAGATTACGACAGTGCGCAAATGTTAATTGATAAATTACCTAATGTATCAATTAATAAGAAACAACTTCAAGCAAATTTATATATTAGTCAAGATAAATTAAAAGATGCCTGTGAAATTTTAGAAAAAGAAATTCTTTTTATGGCTGACTCAATCCAAAGCTCTCTACTTAATTTGATTAATATCGCTTTGAAACAAAATAAATTTGATTATGCACTAATTTATTCAGACAAAATAAAACAAACAACTGAAATATATAATTTATGGGACTATAATAAATATATTGGCTACTATGAAATAGCCATGAAAACCAAAGACACAAAAAAGATTGTAGATACATTAAAATCTATGTTGAATTCTATTAAAAAGCCTTGGACATTAAATAATTCACCACTTTATAAACATATTTGTGATAACCCAAAATCTAATTCTAACGATAATAAATTGGGACAAATTCTCATAAATAACATAATTAAAGAACTTGAATGTAGTGACGAAATAGACTTTTTAAGAAAAGAACCTGAATTTATAGAATTATTAAATGAATATAAAGCAGAAAACTAAAAAAGATATATACTACAGATAATTTTAAGAATTGGAGATGATATTTTGAGATATGTAATAGTAAGCGTTGTTAAAGGTCCTGCTGGGAATTTTAACAACAATTTAAGAAAAGAAGTCTTTGAAAAACTGGGAGCAAAGTCGTCAAAACTTCCTGCACACTTTACAATAAAAGCTCCATTTGAAGCTGATGATATTTCCGATTTGGACAAAGTTTTACAAGATTTTGCACAAAATCACAATGCCGAAGATTACAAAATAAAGGGTTATAATCACTTCGACAACAGGGTAATATACATGGACGTACATATGAGCAAGGAATGTAAGATCTTACATGATGAACTTATAGAAGAATTAGAAAAGCTTCCTTATATACACTTTAAAAATCATGATTATAAAGATAAAGTTTTTCATGTTACAATTTCATCGAAAAAAATTCAAAAAATATATCACGAGCTTTGGGAATATGTAAATAATATACCTTGTGATTTTGATTGTAAGTTCGACAATGTTAGCGTATTTAAATGGGAAGATAATACATGGAAGTTGTATAAAGAATATTTATTTAAATAAAAAAGGATACTAATCATAGTATCCTTTTTTATTATGATGCTTTATTTTCTTCTTCTAATTCTGGTTTTTTCTTAGTCATAACTGCATATACAGGTAATCCTATTAATGTTACTATAACTCCACCTAAAGAAATCATCGAACTTTTCATACCAGCTAAGAATAGTTGATCTATTACAACGAATAAACCACTACAAATAGATATTATTGGTATTACTGGATAGAATGGAACCTTATAAGGTCTTTTTAAATCAGGTTGAGTTTTTCTAAGTTTTATAACACCTATAAATGTTAATGTATAAAATGCCCATATAGCAAACATAGATAAATCACTTAATAAGTTAAATTGTCCTGATAATGCATATATCACAGAAAGTACTACCATAAATAGAGTTGCATTTGCAGGAACTCCATTTTTATTTAATTTACCAAACGTAGCTGGTAAAAGTTTTTGATTAGCTAATGTGTAAGGTATTCTTGGACCAGTTAAAAGATATCCGTTTAGACATCCAAATACTGATACTAATATACCTACATTTATTAATTTACCACCAACAGGCCCAAATATTTTTTCAGCTACTATAGATGCTGGTGAAGCGTATTGAGCTAATTCACTTGCAGGTAATACCCATAAGTATGCTAAGTTTATAACTACATTAATAGCCATTACTATAGATAACCCACCTATGATAGCTTTTGGTAAATCTTTGCCTGGATTTTTCATTTCTCCAGCAAGAGCACCTACGTTTATCCATCCATCGTAAGCAAATAGTATTGCAACAAGTAGCTGACCTATAATACCCATTGGTCTTATTCCTTCAGCTACTAAAGGATTCATTATTGGGTTATCTCCGCTCCCTTTTATAAATCCAAATACTATTATTAATACAAGAGGAATTAACTTACATACAGTAGATACTGTTTGTATAGCTCCACTTGTCTTAGAACCGAATGTATTTAATATTCCTATTAATAGTATTACCCCAATAGACATAGGCATTACTAAAGAAGAATTATTTAAAAGTAATGCAGCTTGTTGCCCAAACATAACTGCTATAGCAGCTGCTGTAGCTGGGAAAAATAGTACTGTTTGCATCCAACCTGTTAAGAACCCTAACTTTTTACCGTATATCTCTTCAATATATACCATCATTCCGCCTGTTTTAGGGATAGCAGCTGATACTTCTGCAGCAGTAAGACCTGCAGTTATTGTCATTATACCTGCTATAATCCATGCTAATATTCCAAGACCAGGAGCACCTCCTGTTAATGTGTATACCGCTTGAGGTTTAAAGAACACCCCACCACCTATAACCATACCTACAACTGTAGATAAAGCTGCGGCTATACCTAAGTTTTTTTGCAGTTGTTTATTTTCCATAAACTATGTTCCTTTCGCATATTATTTTCTTTTGTTTTATTTTAGTCACTCTAATTAGTATATAGGTTTCTCTTGTTTATTCAAGCTGTATTTTAATCCCTAAAATGGTAATTTTATGTATATAGATAGATTTCTTATAATAGTCATCTCTTTTTATATCAAATCAAAAAAGTTTTTCTAAAAAATTATATTCAGGTAAATAATTAAAACATGTAAATGAATATTGTCCATTCATCGAATTTGGTTTTACTCTAGACATGCTTATAAATATTGCATTGCCTACATTTTTTCTAATATCCACGATATTTTCGCTTCCACAAGAGTCTAAAACTAAAATGATATTAGGTGTTTGCCATCCCTTATAGCTATGATATGAGCATACTTTAAGTCTTCCTGTTCCGCCTCTAAATTTCCATTTTTCATTTCTTCTATTTTTTTCATTTTTCCCTTTATTTATATCATATACATGAGATACTTTTATTCCTTTATTCATAAAAAATTTTACAATATCCACACCTGTATTTTCATTTGTAGTTAAAATCGTTATGTCTTCTAATTGATTATTTTCTCTCAGTTCTTTTATTTTTGAATTAATTTTATTTAATTTATCATCTTCAGAGTTTATATCACAATTTATCCACTCCATCTTGCTAAGTAAACTTATTTGAGTGGAATTATTTTTAGGAATTAATATATCTTCGCCAACTATGCCTAGTTCTTTTCGTATAAGTCCTATTTTTTCAATTATCTCTTCTGGCATTCTATATGAATATTTTAAACTTCCAGGTTGCCCCCTAAATCCTATATTTTTTGTCTCTTGACTATCTTCAATCCATATTCCATGCTCATATAAATCTTGTGCTTTGTCATATACAATAAATAATTCGCCTTTTTTAGTATAAAATTTTTCGAGAAATCTAATCCAATCTCCTCTGAAATCTTGTCCTTCATCTATTAATATATAATCATATTTAAGTTCATATGGTAGTGGATTTAACTCCATAAAATTTTCAAGACATTTAATCCAATCTTTTGTAAAATCATAATCTTTATTATTATGAATATCAAATTCATTATATGGAAGCTTTATACAATATGATGCAGCTACAACTTTTAGGAATTCATGAAAATATAGTACACTTAAATTTTGTTTTAATTTCCATCTGTCATCTAGCCCAAATTGTTGGCTGCATAAATCTTTTAGATAGTGTCTTAGTGTTATGTTATAAGTCAAAATAAGTACACGATAATCTTTTTTCAATGCTCTAGCCGCCTTTTCAGCTAAAACTAGCGATTTGCCAGCTCCAGCTACTCCCCCCCATCTACGTATAGAGTTTTGTTTTAATTTTGCTAACTCTAATTGTTCCCCGACTAGTTTAAATGGGGCTTTTCTTTCATAATTATAATCTGCATATTGTAAATTCTTAATTAATTGGGATACCATATTTTCTAATAGGCCATCTTTATTATACTTTGATTGTATAACTTCAAGTGCCCATGTATATTGTCTATGATCTAATTTTTTATTAATATCATTTATATTATCTATATCACAATCTGTCCAAATTTTAGTGTATGTATTGTTCGAACAAAAACTTAAAGCTTGTTCTTTAGAAGCTCCGTGAAAATATACAACTGTTTCTATACATCCATAGTAATCATTATTTTTAGAAACAAAATCTTCACTATTATTTAAATCTGATTTAAGAATACAATTTTTATAAGTTTCAACTTGTTCTACCGGATCTTTTTTATGTAGTTTTCCATCTGTACCTCTGATATATCCTCCAGATTCATAAATACCTAAATTTAGATTCCAATCCTTTACTTCAATAATTATAACGCCTTTTTTAGGATTAAGTAATATAAAATCTGGTTTTATAGAGTCTATGTGAGGTTGTTCAAATACTGTCCATCCATCAAATCTAGGGCTATTTTTTAAAACATTTAATAATTTTTCCTCTCCCTCAGTTCTTTTATCTCTTGGATTAATATTTTCAAATATATCTGCTGACATATAATCTACTCCCCTCAATAATAACTTTTTTATTTAAACAACAATGTTTTTAAATACTTGTTACTTTTTTAATAAAAATTCTTACTAATATAATATATCTATAAAATATACTTGTAATGACTAAATCTTATCTCTTAATTAATTTTTTCTTACCTTGAATATTTTATAAATAATTGGAAATAATACTTTGAGATGCACTAATGCGAACAAAAAATAACGACTTATTAAACTGTAATACAACACAAACTACTAATTGTTGCTAAAAAATAGTTAAAAAATCTATATCAAAAAAATTAGTTATAATAAAGATTTTTTTATAATATTACTATTTTATATATCTTGTATACTAAATTCCATTGTGATATAATAATTTAGTTATAATAAGAAAAGGAGATTTTTATATGTCAATTAAACATAAAATAATAAATATTGCAGTAATTGCCCACGTTGACGCCGGAAAATCAACTCTAGTTGACGCTTTCTTATCTCAAAGTGGTGTATTTAGAGCAAACGAAGTAGTAAAAGAATGTGTAATGGATAGTAATGACCTTGAAGCAGAAAGAGGTATAACAATATATTCTAAAAACTGTTCTATAAATTATAAGGATTACAAAATAAACATAGTAGATACTCCAGGACATAGTGACTTCTCATCAGAAGTAGAACGTGTTATAAAAACAGTTGATACAGTTATATTACTTGTAGACGCTTCTGAAGGGCCAATGCCTCAAACAAGATTCGTTTTACAAAAATCATTAGAATTAGGTCTTAGACCAATATTATTCATAAACAAAATAGATAAAAAAGACCAAAGAGCTGAAGAAGTTGTTGATGAAGTATTCGATTTATTCGTAGACTTAAATGCAACTGATGAACAATGTGAGTTCCCAATAATCTACGGTATAGCTAAACAAGGTATAGCTAAAAGAGAAATGGATGACGATAGCACAGACTTATCTCCATTATTCGAAACTATAGTTGACCATGTTGAAGCATATCCAGATTATGATGACAAACATCTTCAACTTCAAATATCTGCACTTGCATACGATGACTATGTAGGTAGACTTGGTATAGGTAGAGTTTACAAAGGTACTGTTAAAAGTGGGGAACAAATATCTGTATGTAAATCAGGTTCTGTAGTTTCTAGAGGTAAAATATCTAAATTATCAGTTTACGAAGGATTAAAACAAGTTGAAGTTAATGAAGCTGGTAGTGGTGAAATAGTTGTTATAGCAGGTATACCTGATATATCAATAGGTGAAACTATATGTGAAGTTGGAAATGAACTTCCAATGGAAATGATACACATAGAAGAACCTACTCTATCAATGAACTTCTTAGTTAATGATTCTCCATTCGCTGGTAAGAGTGGTAAATTCGTAACTACAAGACACTTAAAAGATAGATTAGAAAAAGAACTTGAAGTTAATGTTGGTCTTAAAGTTGAACCAATGGACACTACTGACGGATACAAAGTAAGTGGTCGTGGTGAGCTTCACTTATCAATATTACTTGAAAACATGAGACGTGAAGGATACGAAATAGGTGTATCTAAACCAGAAGTTTTAATGCACAAAACTGAAGATGGTAGAGTTCAAGAACCAATCGAAAAAGTTATAATAAACTGTCCAGAAGTTTACTCTGGTACTGTAATAAACAAAATGAACTTAAGAAAAGGTATGATGGAAGCAATGTCTATAGAAGGAGATTACGTAAAAATCGAATTCTCTGCTCCAACTCGTGGACTTTTAGGATACAGAAGTGAGTTCATAAATGATACTCGTGGTGAAGGAAACATGGTAAGATCTTTCGCTAGATACGAAGATTACAAAGGTGAAATACCAACAAGAAACAACGGAGTTTTAATAGCTCAAGGTGCTGGTACAACTATGGCTTACGGTCTTAATGCACTAAGCGAAAGAGCTCAAATGTTCGTTGAACCAGGTGTTGATGTTTACGAAGGTATGATAATCGGAATGAACTCAAGACGTGAAGATATGGTAGTTAACCCATGTAAAAACAAAAAACTTACAAACGTTCGTGCTTCAGGAAGTGACGATGCTATAAAATTAAACCCAGCTAGAACATTCACTCTTGAAGAAGCTCTAGAATTTATAGATGATGATGAATTAGTAGAAATCACTCCAGATTCTATAAGACTTAGAAAGAAATACTTAAAAGAACACGAAAGACTACAATACAACAAACAAAGACAAAGAGCAGCAATAAAATAATTGCTTAAAATAAGGCTTAGACAAATCAATTTTGTCTAAGCCTTATTATTTTGATTTCTTCTCTAAAAATATACCAAATAAATAAGATATTATAGAAAATCTAAATGCAGTTAACATTGAGCACGAAACACCTTTGATAAGTGTTTCTGATATGCCAATTATAATCATATTTAAAGGTATATCTAAAATCAAATATAATAAATTATATTGGGTATCTGTAAGTCCTCTTAGCTCTTTCAAAACCTTTAAAAAACATACAACTATAAAGTCTAGAATCATACTCAAAATTAAAAATATCCCAAAGAACTTTGCTAGGGATAATAAATTATTGTACTTCAATCCAAGTAAATATAGTATGGTTCCTCCAAAAAATAAAAAAAGTGCATAAACTATTATAGCCAGTATAATACCTGGAATTAGTATTTGTAGTAATTTTTTTATATTAGTCATAAAATCCTCCTTATATATAGTAATGATATTATAATATGTTATTACTGAGTACATCTATTTTAACATATTGTTCATTTTATAAAAATAAAATTGTGTTTTTATATAGAATTATTTCCTTACAATGAAAAAAGGCTAATACAAAATAGATTTTTTATTCTGTATTAGCCCCTTTTTATATGAGTTTTACTTAAATAGCTAATAAATACTTTACATAGTTAAAAATTCCATTAATTTATATAAGAATTTTGCTTTATAAAAGTATTTATTTAATGCTAAGCTTCCTTATTTTAGAATCCTTCTGCTGCATCTGATGTTGGTGCGAATATTGATTCTACTTGTTTGTCACTTAAGTCAACACCGAATACTTCTTTATAGTAGTCTTTAACTTCTTTAGTTAAGTCTATGTCTTTGAATTTGTCTGGGTATGTAGTTTTAGCTAACCATAATAATGTCATTGGTGTATCTGCTCCTGGAGTGTAACTTCTGTACATACCTAAAGGCATTTTGTAAACTTTTTTGTCTTCTACTGCTTTTACTTTGCTCCAGTCGTTGCTTCCTATTGTGTTGTTGTATAAGTCTTTTGGTTGAGCTTGTGTAAAGTTAGTCATAAATATTATGTCTGGGTTATATTTATAAATTTGTTCCATGTTAACTGGTACTGCGTTATCTTTTTCTATATCGTCAGCTACGTTTTTAGCTCCTATAGCTTTTGCCCACCAGCTACCGAAAAATGAGTTACCTGATGTTGCTATTGAAGTTTCATCGTATTTGAATAAGAAAAATACGTTAGCTCTTTCGTCATCTGGTATATCTTTTACTCTGTCTTGAACCATTTTATAAACTTCTTCACTGTGTTTTTTAACTACGTCTGCTTTAGCATCTTCTGGGAAGATTTGGCTTAGTAGGTCGATCCAGTTGTTTAAAGTTTCTATTGTGTTGTATTCCCATTTGTTAACTGATATTGCTACTGCGTTAAATCCAGCTTCTCTTAGTTTGTCACCCATTTCTGGATTTGATGCACCGTAGAATACTACATCTGGTTTAAGTTTTAATAATTCTTCTGTATTTACTTCACTATCTTTTATAAATCCTGTATCTGCTTTTAATATTTCTGGGTATAATTCACCTAAAAGACCATTTTTAGCAGCTGTCATACTTGGTTCTGACATACCTACTATTTTATCACCAGAGTTAAAGAATACTGTTAAAACTGATGGAAGTGGTAATATGTCGCAAACTGCTATACGTTTTATATCTTTTGGAAGTGTTACTTCATTTCCTGCTTGGTCAGTTATAGTTATAGTATCGCTTGATGATGAAGTAGCACTTGATGATGCATTTGCTTTTGAGCTTGAAGAGCTTGAAGATGATGAACAACCTCCAAACACTGGTACCATAGCTGCTATTAGTATGGCACATATAATTTTTTTGAATTTTTTCATTTCTAAATTCCCCTTTCCTATAAAGATTTATTTATTATATTTGGTATTTCATCTCTATAAATTCGCCCAGAAAAAGCTTCGTGTGGCAAAGATATAAAGTTTGAATCAATTGGACAAATAGGTCTAAATAGAGGATCTGCTATTATAATTTTTGAATTTTTTAGACATTTTTCTATATCATCCTCAAACATAGCTATTTTATCTCCTTCTAAAAGAAGTTTTTCGTCAGTTTCTAGTGCTGAAATTACATTTACAGTTTTGTTTTTTTCTTTTGTAATCGCATAAGCTAATGATTCTGACATTACGCTTTCCCCTACTATTGTAATTTCTGAATCTTTGTCTATTTTTCTATTATCGTAAGAAATTTTATTTTCTTTTGTAGATTTCACTTCTTTTAAGTCTGCTATCACTTTATTTGCAAATTCTTTTCCAAATGGTGTTCCAACTACATATGGAATGTTAAAGTTTTCATACATATATTTTGCAGCACCTATTCCAGAATAAGATACAACTAAGTTTATATCTGCATCTCCTGCATTTTTTATATATTCTAGACTACTTCCCATAGCCCATGTGCTTATTACTTCAAAGTTGTTTTCTTTTAATAAGTCTACCATTGCTTCTACACTTTTATTTATTGAAAAATCAAGAGGTGTAACGCCTAGTATATTTACTTTTATTCTACTATTTTGGTGTTCTCTGCCCTCTTTATCTACACTCTCCTTCTGCTCTCCCCTACTCTCTTTATCGTTTCTCTTTAGAAACCTTTTAGCTAGAGCTTCAAATGCCTTATATGCACCAGATACATATGAATGCATTCCCGTTGTATCAAAGCCAAACGTTGGTATATTTGTTTCCTTTTCAATTATATTCGCAATCGCCTTAAAGTCTGTTCCAATCATTGTAGGTATTGGAGTCCCCGCCATGGCGATAAAATTTGGGTTTAATTCTTTTGCAGTGTAGACTATATCATCTATAAATTTTTGGTCATCTCCCATTATCGCCTCCATTTCAGATAATCCTGAAATATATACCATACTATCAAAATCATACCATCTAGGTTCGTCGTGTGTGTTATATGTTGAATTGCATCCAGATGCGTCGTGCATTACACAAAGACCACCTAGCTCATATAATGCTGAACAAACTCCAAATGCGTCTGCTGAATAAATCGATATTCTACTTGCAATTTGTTTCATAATTTTCACACCCCAATCCCTTAAATTGTATTAATTTTTTCATGTCTTTTTCATTTAAAAATGCATCTATCATAAGGTCACATAATTTTATAATTCCACTAAATCCATACATTCCGCCACCTTCGATGATATTTACAAAGTTATTTGAACCTGTAAAATACGCTGCTTTTTGGCCTAATGCTAATAATTTTTCATCTCTTTTTCGATTTACAAAACGCATTTTTACATGTACTGTTGCGTATATTTTTAAATTTGGATAATTTTCTTGAATCCATTTAAAATCTTCCTCTTCCTCACCTGCAAAACAATCTTCGTAAATAGATATAACATTAAATCCATTTTCTAAAAGAAGTCTTGCAAGACTTGCAGGTCTTAATGTAAGCGTATAATCGATTTCTATAGGAGTATCTCCTATAACTTCTTTTGCTTTTTTTAAAGCATCTAAAGCTTGTTGTTTATTTGAAGTAAAATCTATTTTTTCAATACCTAAGTTTTCACAAAGTGTATCTAGAGTTTTTTCGATTTCATCAAATCCATAACTTAGTGGCAAATAAATATGTTTTTGTCCTAATTTTTCTTCTAAATATCTTCCAGCCTCTATTGCCGCTGGATTGTAAGTTATATTTAAAAATGCTTTACCCATTTCTTTATACTCGTCATAAGTTTTTGTTCTTGGAACTTCTCTAAGAGTAAATCCATTTTCTCTTATTATCTTTACAAGCTCAGAATCATCGTCTGTTTTTAAGTTGTTTCCAATTATATTAACGCTTTTTGAATCTAAGTCTTGTTTATCTAATAAGCTATATAATTGTCTTCTCATAAGCTGATCTGGTGTAAGTCCGCTTTTTCTCATAATCGGATTCATATAGCAATCTGTAAATTCGACATTTGGATATTTTTCTCTAAGTCTTTTATATACTAAATTTAAATCACATCCTATAAAATGGTGGATACAGCTTGTATATACAAGAATTGCTCTTGGAGTGTACGGAAGTTTTTCTAAAATATCTCCCATACCTTCAACTATTAAATCCTCTGTATTTCCTTCTAATATATTGTTTTCTCTTACTATAATATTTGAAAATCTATCTATTGCATTCATTTCAGCTGCTGTTAAAACTACACCGCGAAGGCAACTTTGCGCACATACATATACTTCATGTGCCTGTGGGATTAACATACCTGTATGTACTATATTCCAAGGCCCCCTTGCAGAACATGAAAATTCAAGTTTTGAATCAAAAGGAGATGGAAACTTTGTATCTTTTGCTAAAACACAAGCATCTTTTAAGTCTTTTAAATTTTGCTTTTCAACTCTTTTTAGCATTTAGCTTCCTCCTTTTTAGTATCATTTGATTCATCCTTATTGTCTGATGTTGCTTTTTTATTATTTAATTTTTCTAAATTTCCTTCTGATACTTTATAACCACATGCTTTTAATAAATTATCTGCAAGAACTTCATATTCTTTTGCCATAAGACTTTCTGGAAATGCTTCTAATACTGTTTTTTTATCTTCTTCTGCTACAACTACAATTTCATCCCTATCTAATGTTCCAACTAATTTTGAGTCTATATTTTCTATAAATTCATTTACTTTTTCTTCTTCATTTTTAACATTTCTCTTATTTAAGATAACGCCGCCTAAACTTGCATATCCTCTATCTTTAAAATTATCGATTGCTGTCGCAATATTCGCTGCAGCATGTATAGCCATATATTCGCCTGATGTTATTATAAATATTTTGTCAGCATATCCGGCTCTCATAGGCATTGAAAAACCACCACATACCACATCACCAAGGACATCATAAAAAACTATATCTGGTTTGTATGTTTCATAAGCTCCTTTTTGTTCAAGTTTTTCAAGGGCTGCTATTATTCCCCTTCCGGCACATCCCATGCCTGGTGTTGGGCCTCCGGCCTCAACACATAATATCCCTTTATAACCTTCAACAACCATCTCATCTAACTTAAAATCATCTTTTCTCTCCCTAACCAAATCCAAAACTGTATTTATCTCACTCCCATCATGCAAGTTAGTTGTCGAATCCGCCTTTGGGTCACACCCAATTTGCATAACCTTCAGTCCTTTATTTGCAAGTGCTACTGACAAGTTTGAAATTGTAGTAGATTTACCAATTCCACCCTTGCCATAAACTGCTATCTTTATCATAATTAACTCCCCCTTAAGCTAAAATTTTACTTGAGAATATATAGCCTTGACACTTACCCCAGATAAAAATCCAAGCTGCGATACTAATGTCTGGATAACATATTCCGGCGCATCCAAGGTAACATTTATAATCGATATTCCTCTGTCTTCATAAGGCATCCCCATTCTGCCTATTATGTATTTTTTATTTTTTCCAAGCAATTTGTTTATCTTCTCCGACACATCTGAGTGATCAGTTATAATAGAGACAACCGCCACCTTTCTTTCTGTTGAAAGTTCATCTTTTGATAAAAGTGCATTTATATCGCTAGTTTGAGTTATTTCAAGCGGTATAACGTCTTTTAAGATATTGCTTGGCGTTTCTATCTCACCTATTACAGCCTTTACACCAAAGGCTTTTTCTATATTTTTTTCTGTTATTACTTCTCTTGTTTCACCGAATAAATACTCCCCACTTTTGCTAAGCAAGAACGCCTTATTCGCCCTTTGAAGTGCGTGTGTTGGGTAATGTGTATTGAAAATACAGCTTATACCCTTATTTGTAAGTTTTGTCATTGTATCTAATATAAGAAGTTGATTTTTAAAATCTAGGTTTGATTCTGGTTCATCAAGTATCAAAATCTTTGGCTCCGATACTAACGCCTTTGCAATCAACACCATTTGAAGTTCCCCCCCACTTATTTGTGAGCATTTTTTATGCGCATATCTAGTTAAATTCATCTCTTCCATGACTTTATGTACGATTTCTAAATCCTCTTCTTTTGGAAGCGACAACATGCTAAAATGACTACTTCTTCCAAGCAACACCATTTCCTCAACTGTATAAGCAGCCACTGTCGATTTTGCTTGTGGAACATATGCTATATTATTCCAAAGTTTTTTATTAGGTATATTTCTTATATTTTCGCCATCTAATGTACTTTTTCCACTACTCCATTTTAAAAATCCCATTATACACCTAAGTAAAGTAGTCTTTCCAGCACCATTTGGTCCAAGGATTGCCAACAAATCCCCAGGCTCGACAGAAAAATTAATATCTTCTAATAACAATTTATCTTTAGAATTTTTATATGAAAAACATCCATTTTCAACTGAAAGTATCATAGTTGCCAACCCCCACTTCTTCTCATAAGTGTTATAAAAAACGGTGCCCCGACTATTGCTGTAAGTATTGAAATTGGAATTTCAGTTGCGACAAGACTTCTCGCAATTGTGTCGACTATAACCATAAACACAGCCCCAATACTTATCGATGCTGGTATTAGTGATAAATGGTTGTTGCCAAATTTCATTCTACACATATGAGGTATAATTAAACCTACCCATCCGACTTGCCCACACATAGAAACACATGAACCTGTCATCATAGTTGCTGCGATTATTGTTATTGTTCTAAGAAGTTTTATATTAGTCCCCGATGATTTTGCTTCATCTTCTGATAACATAAGTATATTTAATCTCCAACGAAGCAAATATAAAACGAATATTCCGACTATTATAAATGGTGCACCTAGCATTAAAGTTTTGTAACTTGCTGATGATAAACTTCCCATAAGCCAATAAGTTATAGCTGGAAGTTGTGATTCAGAATCTGCAACAAATTTTGTAAATGATACAAGAGCTGAAAATAAAGATCCAATCATAATACCTGCTAGCACTATGGTATTCATACTGTGTCCCTTTCCAGTTCCAGATAAATACGTAAGGCTGACTGCTATTATTCCAAATAAAAGTGCGCTAAATTGTATTCCAATTAAGCTAAATCCCATTAAAATTCCAAGTGCTGCCCCAAAACTAGTTCCACTAGCTACCCCTAATGTGTCTGGTGTTGCAAGCGGGTTTGAAAAAAGACTTTGAAATGCGCATCCAGCAACAGATAATCCAGCCCCAACTAAAAGTGCAAGTATTATTCTTGGAAATCTAATTGTCCAAAGCACGATTTCATTTTGGGGATTTATACTGTAGTCATATCCAAACTTCTCAAAAGTCGATTTTAAAACTTCTACAGGTGAGATTACCATTCTACCTATCCCCATTGCCAAGATTACTACTAAAATAGGAAGTATTATTAAGACAATTCTTTCAATCCATGTCAAACTCCCAACTACTTTAAATTTTTTCTTCATATTATAAAATCCCCCTAAAACAAAAATTAGCCATGCCAGTGGCACAGCTAAGTAATTTGCATCTACAAAATATCGCCTTCCACCTTAATATAAATTTTGGTGTCAGAAATTCCCCATATATTATAAAATATTTTAAACTATAATTATTCTTTTTTATAAGTCGATTTTCTATTATATAAACATTAAAACTTAAATATTAAATTGACTTTTAAATTAGATATAATTATTAAGTATTTTATCATCATTGTTATTCAATTTATTTTTTTAATTTTAAATTGAATCATCGTATATTGTCTTTTATACAAGAAGTATAGCACAGCACTTTTAAAATGTAAACTTTTGGAATAAATAAAAATAAGCCATAACAAATTTCACTTTATTATGACCTATTTCCCCAATATATATTATGTATTAAAAAATACGATTATTTAGTTTTCGATATCATCTAATAAATTATTTTCAGATAGATAAGATAAGAATGAAAGTCCTAACATTATCACTACTAATAAAGCTGTTATTAAGATAATTGCCATAGTTTCCGCCTCCTTTATATATAATAATGATATAATAAGTTTTTGAATCATTTATGAATTGCATAGCTTTGTATAAGTTTATACAATTTATAGTCCTTAATACCTTCTTTGATGTTTCTGAAATCCTTTTCTATATTCATATTATAATATTTTTTTCATCTTTACAAGTAAAAATTTTGTTAATATTTTCTTTCATTTTTCTTAAAAACTTTCAAAAAGTTTTTTGAAATAAAGTTTTTTTATTATTTTTCTCTTTAAATCGTATTTTATCCACTATTTTACATGTAAAGTTTTCACATATTCAAATATTCTGTAAAGTCAAGAAAAAAACATTTATAATTTCCATTTTTTTCTTGACTTTACAGAATTAATATCTTAAAATCTAATACATAATAAACATTTGGTAAATATTACAAAAGCGATGATTAGGCGAGTAAATTTAGTTCGGTTACTAGAGATGGAAATTCGTGGGCTGAAAGATTTCCTTAACTTGAGAAATTGAAAACTACCTAGGAGCTTCTATCTGAAGTTATCTTTATAGATTTTAGTAAGATTTGACGTTTTGCTTACGTTACAAGTTCAAGTGGATTTATTTTAAATCAATTTGGGTGGAACCGCGGGAATTATGCTCTCGTCCCTATTTTAGGGACGGGAGTTTTTTAATTATATCGAAAAATATTTAATTAAAATAATAAAATAAATACAGGGGGTAAAAGATGTATTTTTTAAGTACAAGAGGTAATAACGAAAAAATAACAGCATCACAAGCTATAATAAAGGGGTTATCATCTGATAGGGGACTATTTGTTCCTTCAGAATTTAAAAATTTAAAAAGTGAATTAAAAAATTTAGTAAATTTAGATTATAAAGAATTAGCATATGTTATTTTAAAAGAATTTTTGACTGATTATTCTGAAAAAGAATTAAAATACTGTATAAATAGCGCTTATGACGAAAAATTCGACACAGAAAAAATAGCGCCAATAAGCAAAGTTGGGGACGATTATGTATTAGAACTATACCATGGTCCAACATGTGCATTTAAAGATATGGCCTTAACTATAATGCCTTATCTTTTAAAAACTGCAATCGAAAAAAACAATTTAAAAGAAGAAGTAGTAATTCTTACTGCAACTTCTGGTGACACTGGAAAAGCAGCACTTGAAGGATTTAAAGATGTAGATAAAATAAAAATCGTAGTATTCTTCCCAGAAAACGGAGTAAGTAATATTCAAAAACTACAAATGAAAACTACAGGTGGAGATAACACTTGTGTTGTTGGAATAAAAGGCAACTTCGACGATGCACAAACTGGTGTAAAAAATATATTTGCAGATAATAATTTTAACAAAGACTTAAAGAAAAAAGGGTATATCTTATCATCTGCAAACTCAATAAATATAGGAAGACTTACTCCACAAGTTGTATATTACTTCTATTCATATTTACAACTTGTAAAACAAAATGAAATAGCTTTAGGAGATAAAATAAACTTTGTCGTTCCAACAGGAAACTTCGGTAATATACTTGCAGGATATTACGCAAAACAAATGGGTCTTCCAGTAAATAAATTTATATGCGCATCAAACGACAACAACGTACTTTATGACTTCTTTGAAACTGGAATTTATAACAAAAATAGAGAGCTTAAATTAACAACGTCTCCATCTATGGATATACTTATATCTAGCAATTTAGAAAGACTTTTATTTGAAATATCAAATAGAGATTCTAAAAAAGTAAACTCTTTATTAAATGATCTAAATGAAAAAGGAGTTTATGAAATAGATTATGATATGAGAAAAAATTTATCTTCATTCTATGCTGGCTATTCAAAAGAAGATGTTGTAAGCAAAACTATAAAAGAAGTATTTGATAAATTTGGCTACTTATTAGATACTCACACTGCTGTTGCTTATTCTTGCTATGAAAAATACGTCAAAGATACAAAAGATATTACAAAAACTGTAATAGTAAGTACAGCAAGCCCATACAAATTTAGTAAAGATGTCATAAATTCAATCCAAAGTATTGATTGTAACTTAGATGACTTTGAAATAATAAATAAATTATCAGATTTGAGCAATACTAAAATACCTGGGCCAATAGAAAAATTAAAAGAATTAGAAATAAGACACAATATTACTTGTGAAAAAGATGAACTTAAATCTGAAATATTAAAATTTTTAGGAAAATAGGTGATTATATGTTAGAAGTTTATGTACCAGCTACAAGCGCAAACATAGGTCCAGGATACGACTGCCTTGGATTATGTTTAGATTTATTTAACAAATTTACTTTTGAAGAATTAGAAAGCGGACTTCAATTTGAAGGATGTGACGAAGCTTTTTCAAACGAAGATAACTTAGTTTACAAAACTATGCTTTTCTTTTATGACAGAGTTAAGCCAAAGAAAATCCCAAAAGGTATAAAAATATCTTTTGAAAACAATATTCCAATATGCAGAGGGCTTGGAAGTAGTTCAACTTGCATAGTTGCAGGTCTTATGGCTGCAAATGTATTAAGTGAAGCTAATTTAGATAAAGACGAAATATTAAAATTAGCTATAGAACTTGAAGGCCATCCAGACAACGTCGCTCCTGCTATATATGGAAATATGATAATAGCATTTATGGAAGATGGAAATTTATATCACGAATCAATAAAAGTTCCAGAAGAAATTAGATTTTTAGCAATGGTTCCTGATTTTGAGCTTTCAACAGAAAAAGCGAGAGCCGTACTTCCAAAAGAAATTCCACACAAAGACGGTGTATTTAATGTATCTAGATGTGCTCTTTTAATCGCAGCATTTACAAAAAATAACTTAGAATTAGTAAAGGCAGCATGCAAGGATAAATTCCATCAAGATTACAGAAGCCATTTAATAAACAATTACGATGATATAGTAGCTTATGCAAATAGCTTAGATTCACTTGGAACTTTCTTAAGTGGTGCTGGACCAACTATTATGACTTTGGCAAAAGACAGTGATAATGAAATATTAGATAAAATGAAATCATATCTATCAACTTTAGAAGATAATTGGCAAATACTAGACTTACACTGCGATCCTAATGGAGCATATTATAAAGAAGTCTAATTAAATTTTATAATATATAAATGTAGAATTTTAAACTATATTGTTTTAAAATTCCAAACTTACTATATATGTATTTGTCTATATGAAATATAATATATATGTAGTATGATATATGATATGTATTTAGTAAAAGCTTTCCTATTTTGGAAGGCTTTTATTTAGGAAATTTTGAGGAGGATTTATGGAAGAAAAACTAAGCACTGAACAAAACAAAAACTTTTTTCAAAAGAATATAAACATAGTAATATGCTCTATCTTTTGCACAGCTTTATGGGGAAGCGCCTTTCCTTGTGTAAAGCTTGGATATGAATTATTTAATATCGGTGTAGACGATACTTTTTCAAAAATATTGTTTGCCGGATGGAGATTTTTCTTAGCAGGAATACTAGTTTTATTAATCGCAACATGCATGCAAAAAAAATTCCCTAAATTAAAAAAGGAATCTGTAAAAGGAATAGCTCTACTTGGGTTTGTAGAAACTACACTAGAATATGTCTTCTTTTATATAGGGCTTTCATATGCATCTGGATTTAAAGGCGCAATACTAAACCCAACATCTACTTTTATGATGGTTATTTTAGCTCACTTTTTCTATAAAGACGACAGACTTAATTTTAGAAAAAGTCTTGGATGTATTGTAGGATTTTTAGGAATCATAATTGTAAATCTAACTGGAGACATAGACAGTAGCTTTAGCTTTTTAGGTGAAGGATGCTTACTTATATCAGCCCTTGCATTTGCACTAGGCTCTATAATAAGTAAAGAAGTCACAAAAGTTGAAGATAATCCAATGACAGTTACTGGATATCAACTTTCAATCGGCGGACTTATTTTAATAGCATTAGGATTTATAGGTGGTGGAAGACTTCACGTAACTTCTACATCTGCAATGCTTTTATTTTTATATCTTGCACTTTTATCATCAATTGCATTTAGCCTTTGGACTACATTATTTAAATACAACCCAGTCAGCAAGGTATCTATATTTAACTTTTTAACTCCGATTTTCGGAACGATACTATCTGCACTTATTTTATCTGAAGATGTATTTAATCTTAGAAATTTAGTCGCACTTATTTTAGTATGTCTTGGAATTTATATTGTAAATAAACCAAAGGAAAAAGAAACCTCTATAAATTAAATTGTGTATTTTTCTTAATTATATTTATTTTGGAAAGTTATTTTAGATTTTTTTATACATTATAAGGAAATCTTTATAGTAAAATTAACTTGATTTATTTTCATAAACAGGTTATCCTATTTTAAGGTAGAAAAACAAAAAGGAGAGTGATGAAAATGGACGCTAGTCCCTTGAATCTATCGTCAATTAAATTTTCACTTGTCTACCTATAAATGACTACTTATTTTGTTATAGATTTTAGTCATTTATAGATATATAAGTGCACTAAATATATAACTGAATAAGGAAGTGTTATCGTGATAAGATATTATAAAACTATTGAAGATAAATTAGAAAAGCTAAATTCATATGAACACGGATGTTGGGTGAATTTAGTCGAACCTACTAATGAAGAAATATTCGAATTATCTAATATTTTAGATTTAGATATAGACAGTATAAACGCGGCACTTGATGAAGAAGAACGCTCAAGAATTGAAGTTGAAGATAATCACACATTAATTCTTATAGATATTCCTATAGATGAAAGTAGTTCATCTTCAGCCCATTACTCTACTATTCCCTTAGGGATTATTCTAATGGATGAATGTATAGTAACTGTTTGTACTGCACAAAGTAGACTTTTAAACGACTTTATAGTAGGTCATATTAAAGAATTTTTCACATATAAAAAGACTCGTTTTATTCTTCAAATACTATATAAAAATGCGACATATTATTTATTATATCTAAGAAGAATAAACAAATTAACTATAGAAATAGAACGTGAAATCCACAATTCTATGAAAAACAAAGAGCTTTTACAACTTCTAGAATTAGAAAAATCGCTAATATATTTTTCAACATCACTAAAGTCAATCGAGCTAGTTCTTCAAAAATTGCTTAGAACTTCTGCTATTAAAAAATATCCAGAAGATGAGGATTTACTTGAAGACGTAATAATCGAAAACAAACAGGCTGTTGAGATGGCGACAATTTACGGAGATATCTTAAGCAGAATCATGGATGCATTTAGCGCAATTATAAATAATAATCAAAATAACGTAATGCAATTTTTAACAGTTGTTACATTTATTTTCTCAATCCCAACCATCGTATCGGGCTTCTTTGGAATGAACGTTATAAATCTTCCATTTGAAAATGACCCCTATGGCTTTTGGATTATACTTTTAATTACAACTGTTATATGTTTAATTCTTACAGTATTATTATCGAAAAATAAATTATTATAGAATACAAAAAGGAGCAAAATTGCTCCTTTTTAATTTATTCTAAATTAGATTCACTTCTAAAATATCTTTGTAATAAAATTTTATTTATATCCAAATTTAGTTTCGACAAGCATCTTTTGTAATCTAGCTTCATACATATCTTCTAAATTCTCGTCAATTTGTAATATATAATTAGGTATGTACTCTTCCTCTTCCTCATCTTTAACTGCTTCAAATTCTTTAAATTCTGGTATTAAGAAGCTCTCTGTATTTAACTTAAATTCAGGAATGCTGTCGTAAATATCTTTACTGTTAAACACATCTTCTTCGCCTAATTTCTTATACATATTTCTTCCCTTTTTAAGATAAATTCCAGCTAACATATATTCTGAATCTTTATTTCCAGCTTCTACACCTTGTTTAAAGTATTTTTTAGCTAATTCGTCTTCTTCTAATTTTAAACTTATTTGACCTAAGTTAAATATAGACTCGACTAAACCTTGGTTTTTAGATTTTTCATACCAATATTTCGCATTTGTATGATCACTATAATAATTTTCATATATTAAAGCTACCATATGTTGAGCATATGCGTTGTTTTCATTTGCACAAACATCTAACATCTTCTTGCTTTCTTCGTAATTTCCTTCGTTGTAATATATTCTACCAAGATGTAATTTTGAATTTAGATGATTTTTTTTTGCAGCCAATAAGTAGTATTTTTTAGCATCTTCTAAATTATTTAAATCTTCGTATATAAGACCTAATTTGTAGCTAGATTCTATATCTTCGTTATTTGATGCTTTTTTATACCATATTATTGCTTCATCAGTGTTTTCGGCTTCCATATAAATATCAGCCAATTTCTTTTGACAACTTACAGAAGTCGAATTTCTAAGGTAGTAAGATATCGCCTTTTGATAATCTTTAGTTTGATAATATAAATCTCCTAAATTTTCAAGTGCCACCTTGCATCCATCTACTATAGCTTCTTCATAGTATTTTATAGCTTTTTCGTAGTTTTTCTCTTCAAAATAAAGACCTGCAAAATTATTTTTAGCTTCGACCATAGAATCGTTACAAGCTAAATCATAATAAAGTTTTGCACTTTCTATTGTGTTTTGTCTATTATATAAATTTCCAAGTCTAAACTTCGCCATAGTATAATTTGAATCTATAGCCTTTAAGTAATATTCTATCGCATCTTCATTGAAGTTTTTCTCATCATATAAATACGCAAGTCTGTATTGTGATTTTACATGACCTTTGTCAGCGCTTTTTTTGTAATATCTCTCAGCTTCGTCGTAATTTTCGTTTATTTCCATGTATAATCCTAAATTATAACATCCTTTTTCATATCCACTTTTATAAAGCTGTTTATATAAACTTACGGCTTCTTTTTCCATATTGTTTTTCATATATAAAATAGCCAAATTAAATTTACACTCGTTATTTCCTAAAATATGGCCTTTTTTATAGTATTCTATCGCATCTTCTTCCCTATTTAAAGACACGTATATATTACCTAAGTTAAAACATGCTACACCGTTATTTGCGTTTGCGGCGATTTTTAACCATTTTTCAGAATTGTGAAAATCCCTTAATTTAAAGTGAACAACCCCCAAGTTGTTTTGGCATCTCAAGTCTCCATTTAACGCTTGTTTTTCATACCAATAAAGAGCGTACTCATATCCCTCGATGTTGTAGTACATATTTCCTAAATCAAAGGCAGCTTCTTCTTTTCCACTTTTATATGCAAAAGAAAACCACTTTTCAGCTTCGACATATTGTTTTTTCTCTAAATAAAGTTCCCCCAATCTATACTGTGCTTTTACATGATTTTGATTTCCTGCAACTATGTAAGATTGTATAGCTTGATCTTTTTTACCTATCTTTTCAAGCATGTTACCTTTGCTATAAGCTATCACTGCTTCTGTAGGTATTTCCTTACTCTTTTTCTTTATTGAAAATTTACTCATTTTCATCCCATTCTCCTATTTTTTACTTCTATTATATTATGTTATCTAACCGTCAACAAACTAATACTATACACATTATATACTAAAACATATTACATTTATTTTGAAAATATGAAATTTAATAAAAATGTAATTATTTTTCATATAAATAATAATATAAAAGCAATAAGTCGACTACTTTTCCATAACTTTTTGTGCCTTCTTTTACTTTGTTTGATTTTAAGTAGACATTATTCATATTGTCTGACACTTGCGATGTTTTACCCTCATATTTTTCCCAAAACTTTGAATAGTCTCTAAGGTCTTTTAAAACATCATCATCTATATTTTCTGTTAAATACTTAAAACTTTCGTAATCTACTTTTGAAAGTGCAGAAGCCGTGTATTTTAACGCCATAAAATAGCCTGAGTATTTTACATAGATATCTTTATTGTTTATACACGCTAAATACGCTAGGAAGTTCGCCTCGCTCTCATTTGCATATCCCCTTTGATGTGCCATCTCGTGTAATATTGTAAATGGAATACTCGTACTTGGCTGATTTGTATTTATGTTAGCTTCTCCTGTAAACGGCGAATATATCCCTGTTATATTTGTATATGAAAGTAGCTTTGAGTTTAGTATAATCTTTGCTTTTGAATAATTTCCGAGATTGTTTAAATTTAAAAGCTTAACATTATCGTATCCATTTTCCAATTTAGATATCATATTCTTTATGCTTTTTATATCATTTTTCATATCACTATTTGAAGTATTTACCTCTTTTTTAGTTTTATTACATTCTTTTATCAAATACTCGTATAAATTTTTAAGATCTACTTTTTCAAATTCTTTGTTATCTATATCTTTTATGTATGTTTGCTTATAATCTTTAGACTCTACGTCGTCTTCTTTTTTTCTTATATTTTGTGTTATATTAGCCTTGTACTCGTCTTTTATACTCTCTATAAGGCTTTCTCTATTGTAATTTATGCCCCATAAAATTATAAATAAAAAATATATAAAACATAAAACCCCTATATAGTTTAATATTATATTTTTTAAACTGCTTAAAAATGCTTTTTTCCCTTTAAAACCTTTCCTTATAAGATAAATTATAGATATTATTATTGAAAGTACAAAAATATATATAAGTATTTCAAAATATGAAAAACTAAATATAGAATTTAGCTTGCTTAAAAATTTCACAATATAGATATCTATATTTTTTGAATAATAACTTTCTACTATGTAACTGTATTTTGATGATA
>UMDW01012416.1_pt1 | contig 92903 bp, 89 predicted proteins | sample 1964611 | NCBI WGS metagenome assembly UMDW01 (sample SAMEA4836006, study PRJEB28245) | human gut metagenome | biome: gut microbiome; material: fecal sample | place: Denmark | collected 2008 | reverse complement strand
TGATACTCTATAATTAGATATAAAAATTTTCAAAAGTTTTTTTGATTAATAATTTTGTTTGTTATTGTAAAATTATTTAAAAAATATAATCCTAATCTATATATCCATTGATATAACTTGATTTGGAGTTGGTGTTGATAACAAAAAATTGACTTATTTTATTTAAAAACAAGATGGTTTTTAATAAGTTTAAAAATTATATAATCGCTACAAACTAGTTATTTCAATGTGTTTAGGTGTTACGAGTAAAAGAATAAGTTCCAATAAAACAAGGATTAAAACAAATAAACTTTGTTTATCGTAAAGGCTATTGGTTTTTGGTAAAAGAATAAGTTCCAATAAAACAAGGATTAAAACAATATAACTATTTCTCTAAAATCTATATAGTAGATATTGTAAAAGAATAAGTTCCAATAAAACAAGGATTAAAACAAAATAGAATTTCCAGACTGTAAATTTTCAGTAACTAGTAAAAGAATAAGTTCCAATAAAACAAGGATTAAAACTAACTTGTTCTTGTCATATTTTCAAATTCTTTTATGAGTAAAAGAATAAGTTCCAATAAAACAAGGATTAAAACTATATTTTATATTTTAATCCAATTACCATAATAAAAACGTAAAAGAATAAGTTCCAATAAAACAAGGATTAAAACATGTAATTTTATAATAAGTTGCATTTTGAACAGTTAGTAAAAGAATAAGTTCCAATAAAACAAGGATTAAAACAGAATTAAAGATATAAATACATTAAGAAGAAAATAAAAGTAAAAGAATAAGTTCCAATAAAACAAGGATTAAAACTTAATATATACGTTAATAAATGTAGGGGAGGTATTTTGTAAAAGAATAAATTCCAGTAAAACAAGGATTAAAACTTAATCGATGTAATTATAAAATTCCAATAAAACAAGGATTAAAATTTAAAAACATTTATTGACATATAATAACAATAGGACTATTATCTAAATATAAGGTTTTATTAATATATGTAATTATTAATATCCTTTGTAGGAGGTGATTATTTGATAGAGCAAATAAAAAATATAGGTCATGAAGTGAGAATTATAGATGGTGAGAAGGATTTAGTTGAATTATGGACTAAAGACACGAAACCGATGGATAATGTAATCTTTGTAAATGTAGATGAAGGAGAAAGAAAAGTCACCAAGGAGTTAAGAAGTTTTTACAAAGATGTTTATAAAGATGCATTAATTTATCAACAAGGAAATGGACATGTTGGGGCAGGAATAAAAATAGAAAAATATAAAGATAAAGATGCAGCAAAGATAAAAGAAAAAAAATTAGCAAGTTCTTTAGAGTTTATGGAAATAGACAAAAGTTATCTAGATGAAGTTTGGGTAAATATAATCGAGGAAGTTCAAAAAGATGCAAATCAATCGTATTTTATTATAATCACAAAAAATAACAAAAAACCTAGAGAATTATTCACACAAAAATATGAACAAAAAATAAAAGAGACATATCTAATATCAGACACTAAATTAAATAAATCCCTAAAACAAAGTAAGTGCCACTTATGTGGTCAAAGAAAAAAAACTTATGACACAGCGATATATAAATGTTTTACAAATGATAAAGAAATTTATAAAAATACAGATAAATATAACTTCTCTATATGTGAAGATTGCTTATTAGATGTATTAAACGGAAGAAATTATATAAATGACATTCTAAAAATAAGCTGGATCGGTTCTGAGGTAATGTTTTTGCCACATGAATTTAATATATATATAAAAGAAATATATGAAGAAATAGATAATGATAAACATATAACATCTTTACTCGCTCAAATAAAAGAAGCTGAGGAAGAAGTACTTGATGAAATTTCAAAGACAAATTGTATGACAGATATAATATTTTTCTCAGATCCTAAAAGTAGTTCTGAGTGGAAGATTACTTATGCAATAAGAGATGTAATGCCTTCTAGAATGAGTATAATTTCAAGAAATATAAGCAAATATAAAAATAAGAAAATAGATGCATATTTTTGTTTAGCTAAAATTATGAATTATCTATGTTATAGCGATGGAAAGTTTGATTCTAAGAATAAAGATAGAATGAGATTGTTAGATATTATTTTTCATGGAAGTAAATATAGTAGAGAACTATTTTTCAACAAAGTTATGTCGAAATACAAAACAAAATACTTTGAAAGCTTAAACAATAAAAAGGCTACAAACAGAAAATACATAATAAAAGATATACACGAAATATATAACTTTATGTGTAATTGTGGCTGTTTAGAAAATTCATGGATGATGATAAATGAGGAGGGTGAAATTATGAAATACAATAATATAAGTGAGTTTTTTGAAACAAACAAAAACTTCTTTGATGATGATATAAAAAAAGCATGGTTTATAATGGGACAAATATATAGAGATACTATAAATGCATCAAAATCATATTACAAAGATAAAAGTGGAGATAATATAGAATCAGATAATAAAGGTCAAAGTTATGAAAGTTCACATCTAGAAAAGAACTTTTTCTTTTCAAGAAAATTTGATAATAAAACATTTATATTATTTGCAAACACTTGTAGTGAAAAACTTCAAAAATATGGAACTTATTATAGTAATATAAAAGATAAAATGAATCAAGCAAAAGAATACATGGCATCAAGTTTTAAAAAAATAAACAATGATGAAGCTAAATATATATTCTTCTGGGGATTAGACACACTGTTTGAAGATGATAAAAAAAGAATTGAAGAAGCTAAAAGTAAAAAAGAAGCTGTTAAATAAATAAGTATAAAGGGGAGAAAATAAATGTCAAACACAAAATCAAGAGAATTTTTATTAATATGGGATTCAACAATGTCAAATCCAAATGGAGATATGTTAAATGAAAACAGACCACGTCAAGATGAGATTACAGGTCAATTAGAAGCATCTGATGTCAGAGTAAAACGTTTTGCAAGAGAAGAATGGATAAATAAAGGTGAAAATGTATTAGTTCAAACAGTTGAAGAAAAAGGTAAAATACAAACTTGTCAAAAAAGAGTTGAAACTATTCAAAAATCTGCAAAAATAAAAGATGACGACATTGAAAAATATTTAACTGATAATTATATAGATGTTAAATTATTTGGGGCAGTTATAACAAAGCCAAAAAGAGATATATTAGGTCCTCTTCAAGTTGCATGGAGCAAATCTGTACATGAAGCTCAAATAAAGTTTATGCAAGGTAATGCAGCATATGCAAGTTCAGAAGGAAAATCACAAGCATCTATTTGGACAAAGTATATATCTCCATATGCACTATTTAAAACATATGCTGTTTATAATAACTTAGTAGCAAAAAAACAAAATATAAATGTAGAAGATAAAGATATAGAATCATTTATAGAAGCACTTATAGATGGTATGAAACATTATAGAAGTACATCTAAAAATCAAATGCCTAGATTATTAGTAGAAGTAATTTATAATAATAGCAAATTAGATGGAGAACTAGATTATATTGATATAATAAAAGATGTTGAAGATGAAGAACTTAGAAATATAGACCAAGTTCAAATAGATTTATCAAAATTATCAAGATATTATGATTTGAAGAAAGATGATATAGAAAAAATAGTTATTTATACACATCCAAGTGTAAAACTATTAAATATAGACGATAGATTTGAACTTAAAACTATATAGCGATGGAGTTGATAAATATGAAATGTTTAGTTTTTAAAGTTAGAGGTGATTATGCACGATTTAGAAAATCATACACAACAACCTCGGCTCTAACTTATTTATTGATTCATCCAGTAGCTGTTAGAGGGTTAATCGGTGCTATGCTAGGAATTGATAGAGAAAAACTCTATGAAAAAACAAAAGATATTGAAGTTGCTATTCAAGTGGTAAATCAAGTTAGAAAAGATATGCAATCTTTTAATTTAGTAAATATGAAACCTAATGATAAAATTTTTAGGTTTCCATCAAATATAGAGTTTTTAAGAAATGTAGAATATAGAATATTTATAAAAGCAGAGGATAAAACTTTATATGAAATTGATAATTGCATAAAACAAGGGGAATATATATTTACTCCATACTTAGGTTCATCTGAACATATAGCCAAAATAGAGTATGAAGGTATTTATAACTGTGAAAAATTAAATGCAGGAAATTATAAAGTAATTAGTGCAGTATCCTTAGAAGAAAATAAAATATATTTTGGAGATAGTGATATAATACTTATGACTGATAATATTCCAACAAGAAGGGATATAGATAGAGAATATATAGAATATAAAAAAGTGATATTTGCTACAAATGAAAATACTATAAATGTAGGTACAGAAAATTGCTATAAAGTAGGTGGATATAATGTCATATTCATATAAATTAAAATCACATCCTACCCAAAGCTTATATGATCATCTTACAGGGGTTAGAGATATAGCATTAAAAACACATAAACACCATACTATAAAACCTGAAATAGATGATTTTATAGAAATTGTATGTATGTGTCATGACTTTGGAAAAGGAACTACATATTTTCAGAGATATCTTGAAAATGATTTTAGAGGAATAGAAAAGGATCATGGATCTATTTCGGCTATGTTTACATATTGGATGCTTCCAGATAAGTGGAAGCATTTAGGGTTTCTTATAGTAAAAAAACACCACGGAGATATAAATAATGCAAGTGATGAGTGCAGAATTGATGAGGTATCTTGGGATTTTAAAAATCAGATAAAAGATATATTGGATAATACTATAGATGAATTAAATCAAATATATGATAAATACTTAGAAGGTAAAAATATAGAAGCGTTTTTAAATTGGTTGGATGATGAATCTAATTTAAAAAGTATAAAAAAAGAATTTAGAAAGAAAAAATATAATATAGAAGATTTACTTTTATGTGAATATGTGTATTCTCTTCTTTTGACAGGAGATAAAAGTCAACTTATACGAAATGATGCCTATATACCAGATAAGCAGTATCCACTTTCTTTTATTGAAAATTATAAAACAGATTTAGTTAAAAATGCACTTATTAAAAATCCGAAGTTAAAAGAATCAGATGTATTCAACCTAAGAAATGAAATATATGATGATATGATAAATAAATTAGATTCTATAGACTTTGATAAAGAAAATGTTTTTTCTATAAACGTTCCAACAGGAACAGGCAAAACTATTTTGGCTTATTCAGCAGCTTTTTATATTTGTAGTAAGATAACAAAAAATAATTCAAATATTAGACCTCATATTATATATTCATTACCATTTACATCTGTAATAGATCAAAATTATGAGGTGTTAAAAGAGATAGTTGAAAAGAATATAAATAAAGAAATATCATCTGAAGACTTGATGAAGTTTCACAGTGTTGTGCCTATAGAATATAAGGATTTTAAAGGATATGATGCGCGTTTTTGTTTTGAAAATTGGCAAAGTAAAATAATATCAACTACATTTGTACAGCTTTTAAATACTATATTTAAGATTGGAAAAAATTCAATAGTAAATAGATTTCATAGACTTGCAAATTCCGTTATAATTTTAGATGAGGTTCAAGCAATTGACGACAAATATTATAAAATAATTTCAGAGTTTATAAGTATAATGGCAAGGCAGTATAATTGTTATATTATATTAGTTACAGCTACAATGCCGATGCTTTTAGATACTATAGATCTTATCGAAGATAAGGAAAAATACTTTAGAAAACTAAATAGAATTGAGATAATTAATAATTCAGAAAGTGAGATAACTTTAGATGAATTTGAAGATATTGTTTTAGAGGATATTCGTGAAAATAAAGATAAAAGCTTTCTTATTGTTTTAAATACTGTAAAAAGTTCTAAAAATATTTATAAGTATTTAAAAGAAAATACAGATAGAGATATTATATATCTTTCTACAGAGATTTATCCAAAATTAAGACTAGAAAAAATAAACAAAATAAAAAATAGCGATAAAAAATACGTAGTTGTATCAACTCAGCTTATAGAAGCTGGCGTAGATATAGACATGGATATAGTATATAGAGATTTTTCAACATTAGATTCAATAAACCAAACAGCAGGAAGGGCAAATAGAAATGGTGTTGGAGGAAAAGGAATTGTAAAACTTTATAAAATAGTAGATAATGATAGAAGAATATGCAATTATATTTATCCAAGATATCTACTAAATGCAACAGAAGAAGTTTTAGATGGAAAATATATTATCGAAGAAAAAGATATTTATGATTGTAATAAAGAGTATTTTTTAAAAGTAAAAAATAGACTATCAAATGATACATCAGATGAACTTTTAGATTTGATTCCAAAATTACAATTTAAAAAGTTTAGAGACAAGTTTGAGCTTATAGAAAATGATGAATTTAGACGAGTAGATATAATAGTGAATGCTGATAATATTACGAATTCTATAATACAACAATTAGAAAATGATAATGAAATAGATAACATTGATTTGAAAAATAAGTTTAGGATATTAAGACAATATACAGTATCTGTATCTAGAAAAGAGATGTCTGAAATTAATGATATAGATATTATAAAATATAATATAAAGTATATAAATAAAGAAGATTATTCAGAAGAAGAAGGTATTATTAGACAAAAACAAGTAATCTGGTAGGGGAGAATATATATGAAAGAAGTTCAAATATGTCAGGTAATATATAAAGATATAAAAGTAAACAGATCTACAGCACCTATGATAAGAGGATATTTTGCAAATAAATACAATGAAATAGAACAAATGCATAATCATAAAGATAATAAATTTATATATAGATACCCTCATATTCAATATAAAGTACTGAATAATAATCCCGTATTATTGGGAATAGAAGATGGTGCAAAAATAATTCAAGAAAATGATATTTTTTTAGATGATGTAATAAAAATCGGTCAACAAGAATTTGAATCTAACCAACGAGAAATATCTTTAAAAAAAGTTAAATTAGGAGTTAGTGATGAAATAATGAAATATAAATTTATAACTCCATGGTTAGCTTTAAATCAAAATAATATTAAAAAATATACAGCAGCAGATTTAATAGAAAAAGAAGAAATACTAAAAAGAGTACTTATAGGAAATATTTTGTCTTTTTCAAAAGGAATGGATTATACAGTTGACGAAACTATAAAAGTAAAGTTAGACTTAAATCAAATAGATGTTAAATTTAAACAAAAAGAAATGTTAGCTTTTATAGGAGAGTTTTTTATAAACTTTGAAATACCAGATAATTTTGCGATAGGTAAAGGAATATCGAGAGGATTTGGAACTGTAAAAAAGATATAAAATAGATTTTTAATAGTTTTGTTCCTACAAAATTATTGGGAATTTTGAACTTTGACAATTGAATGTATTGGAATTACTTGGTTTGGGGTATATGTTAATAAGCTAAAAAATGCAGTTTTTTTATAAAAAGTCATTACTTTGGAATTAGATGAAAATAAAGTAATACCTCAGAAATCAGTAATTCCAATGGTTTTAGATTCTACGAGTTAAAGAATAAGTTCCATTAAAACAAGGATTAAAACACCATGTTTATCCCCCTTTCTAGAGGCTTGTTTAAGGTTAAAGAATAAGTTCCATTAAAACAAGGATTAAAACTATAGAAATAAACATTATAAAAAAGAATCAGTTGCGTGTTAAAGAATAAGTTCCATTAAAATAAGGATTAAAACATGTAATCCAACAAAGAGCAATTACTGACATACTATGTTAAAGAATAAGTTCCATTAAAACAAGGATTAAAACACTGATAGTGTACAAAATTCTACTCAGACAGTTTCTTGTTAAAGAATAAGTTCCATTAAAACAAGGATTAAAACATCAAAGTGCTAAAACAGCTAATTTAAAAGCTGTAAAGTTAAAGAATAAGTTCCATTAAAACAAGGATTAAAACAATATCACAAGTGGGAAATGGAGTAAAGTAACTTATAGTTAAAGAATAAGTTCCATTAAAACAAGGATTAAAACGTGGAAAATAATATTAAAACTAAACGTGGAGGTAATTGTTAAAGAATAAGTTCCATTAAAACAAGGATTAAAACTTATTATCTAATTCAAGGATATATCCTTCGGCATTATGTTAAAGAATAAGTTCCATTAAAACAAGGATTAAAACATTTATCACTTACTTCATTGATAGCTGGAATTATTTTGTTAAAGAATAAGTTCCATTAAAACAAGGATCAAATATCAAAAATGAAAAATATATTGATATTTAAGAAGGAATCTGTCACATACTAGCAGAAATAATAAAATCAAGTAATATAAAAACTAAAGAAGGTGATGTTAAGATATGAAGCTAGTTGTTAATTCGGAAGGAGTATATTTGACTAAAGTAGGTGAATGTTTTTGCTTGAAAAAAGAGGGACAGAAACAAGATATTGCAGCTAAGAAGGTTGAACAAATAATTATAACTACATCTACAGCTTTGTCTACGGATGCTATTGAATTAGCTGTTGAGAATAATATTGATATAGTATTTTTGAAAAAGTACGGAAAACCTTTTGGTAGAGTGTGGCATTCTAAAGTGGGGAGTATAAGTACTATTAGAAAAAGACAACTAAATTTAGATTCCAATAAAATGGGCACAATTTTAGTAAAAGAGTTTTTGACTCAAAAAATGACTAATCAAGTTGAATTTTTAAATGAATTATCCATGAATAGAAGGGATAATAGAAAAAATGAGATAAAAGAAGATGTAGAAAAGATAAAGAAATTAATACAAAAAATTAAAGATATACCTGAAGATACAAAAATAAATGATATTAGAGGAAGCTTGCAAGGTTATGAGGGGACTGCAAGTAGAATATATTTCTCTAGATTATCAGATTTAATTCCAGAAAAATATAAGTTTGATGGTCGTAGTAAAAATCCAGCAAAAGATGAATTTAACTGTATGTTAAATTACGGATATGGAATAATGTATTCTAATGTAGAGAGAGCTTGTATATTAGCAGGGTTAGATCCGTATATAGGAATAATGCATGTTGATAATTATAATCGCCAAGCATTTGTATTTGATTTAATTGAGATGTATAGGATTTACATTGATAAAATTGTATTTAAACTTTTTACAACTAAAAAAATTAAAAAAGAACATTTTGATAAGGTTGAAGGAGGATTATATCTAAATAAATCTGGAAAAGAAATATTAATTTCTAAGTATAACGAGGAAATAGAAAAGAAAATTCAGTACAAAGGTAGAAAGATAGAGTTACAAAATATAATTCAATATGACTGTCATAATATAGCTAATAAAATTTTAAATGGGGGAGATTGATTTGTTAGTTTGGGTAGTATACGATATTTCTAGTAATAAAATTAGACGAAATGCTATAAAAGCATGTAAAAATGTTGGACTATACAGAGTGCAAAAAAGTGTATTTCTAGGTGAAATAGAAGAAAATGATTTCGATGAATTGAAGCTGAAAATGGAGGATATAATAGACTTGGAAAGTGATTCGGTATATATATTCCCAATGACTAAAAAAGGATTAAATCAAGCAGGATTAATTGGGCAAGTTTTTGATAAGGAGTTGGTTACTGATGAAATCATCTCAAAGTTTTTTTAATGAATTTGATTACTATATAACACCTTCTGAACTTATAGAATTTAATTATTGCAAAAGATTTACTTATTACATGAAATGCTTAAACGTGCCTCAATTTGAAGAAAATAGATTCAAAGTACAAAAAGGAAAAGAAATACATTCTAAAAAAGAAAATGAAAATAAACAGTATCTTCGTAAAAAATTAGGTGTTATAGATAAAAAAATAAATGTTGATTTATATTCTGAAAAATATAAAATTAAGGGTATAGTAGATGAAGTTTTAACATTAAGTGATAACACTATGGCACCTTTGGATTATAAATTTGCTAAATTTGATGATGTATTATATAAAACCTATAAAAATCAAATGTTGATGTACTCTATTATGATTGAAGAAATGTATAACTGCAAAGTAAATAAATGCTTTTTAGTTTATACAAGAAGCTCAAATTTAATAAAAGAATTTAATGTAGAAGAAAAAGAATTAAAAAAGCTAAAAAAAGATATAAGGGATTATTTTAAAGTGATGGAAGGCTATTTTCCAAAAGCGACATCATCAAAAGCTAGATGTATAGATTGTTGCTATAGAAATATATGTATAAAATAATCTTTATTATTAAAAAGAGTTAAATATATAAAAAATATTTAATGAATATCCCTATTGCATTATTTCGGAATTTTCTGTATATTGAAAATAAGAATAATTAGGGAGGTGTTAGCTTTCAAAAATTCATATCTATTGGTGATTTTATTTATTGTTCCATCTTTTTTGATTGTACTACATATGATTGTTAAAGACTCTATTTATATAAATAAAAGGTTTGGGATATTTAGGTGTGCATATATCATATTATTTATGATTATATATATATATGAAAATGATAAACTACATATTTGTGAACTAGAGATTATAGCATGTGTATCGGTTATAATATTAACCGTACTTGGAACATTTTTAACTACTACGAGAAAAGAAGAACAAGGTATAGGAGAATTTTTTGTGCTAATTTCTATATTTATAAATGGGTTACTGTTTATTCTTTAAAATAATTTTATGTAAAAAATCCTATTGATAACAAGTAGTGTATTTATGTAAAAATCAATAGGATTTAATAATTTTACGAAATCAGGTTTTTTATACGATAAAAATATATGCATTACATTGTATTGAGAATCTACCATACAAAAAATAAAAAAATATTTATAGACATAGAAATCAATACGAGTAATTCTCCTGTATTTGTATCATATTTTTTTATTAAAGTGATAACCGATCCAATTACTCCTAAAAAGCCAGCTATAATAATTAATATATATTCTACTGGAAATTTATTTGCTTCAAATATCGTAGTCATAAAACTAAGTGAAACTATGTACAGCAATCTAATAATAGGGGCTATTTTCTGTGTGAATAGTTTATTAAACTCTAGCATTAGATACCCAATTATTAATGCTGGAAGTAAGATTAAAATAGCAATTATATATCTTTGGAAAATAAACACCCTTTCTAAATTAATATTAGAGATATCAAACACTATTGTTAAAAAATCGTAATTAACCTTATCCGTGTATTTATAATCTACATAAAATTTAACAAAATTTCAACAAAAAAACGTTTTTTTTAATAAAAATTTTACAAAAATTCTATACAATCTTATTTTTAATATAAAACTGTAGATAACTATAATTTAGCTTGAGTTGCATTTTTAGCAAAGTCAGCAGGACTATCTAGAACGAGTCTACTATAATCACTGGCTATAACAACCCTATAATATCCAATAGGAACGTTTTGAAATTTATATTCGCCACTGTCATCAGTATAAGCTGCCAAAGTCTAAAACAGGGTCAATAATGCCAGTTCTATTTATATTAAAAACAAGTAATCCTGTAACGATTGCCATAATATCGCCTACTTTAAAAAATTAAAATTTTATATACTGTAGATAAATTTGTTTTACCAAATCTATCTACAGCTTTATAATCTAGTTTATATAAGTCATAACTATATTTCCATTTACAGAGAAGGTACTTGTGCCGATATATAATGGATCATATCCATATAATAATTTTTGTATATTATAAACTATATTAGGACAAGCATTATTAACTCTTACACTATAAGTTATTATTCTAACGTCACCTGGTTGCAAAATACCTAAATTTATTTGACTAGGATTTACACAATTAACAGGTACATTATTTATTGAAAGACTTCCTGGTATAAATGATACAGAAGGTGACAATTCAGTAAATACAGTTACAGGTACATCATAAGTTCCTAAAGGAACATTGCCAACGTTGCTAACTATAGTAGCATAAGATATTGCATCTCCAACATAAGATATATTTTTACTAGCAATACTATTTATTGAAGCTAAGTTTAATAAATTAGGTGTAGGTGTTGGAATTATTGGTGTAGGGTTAGTTGGTATAGTTATTGCGTTGTTATCTGACCCTGATATAGATATTTCTGCAGGTTCTGTACGACCTTCTATATTTACTTGACTAGAAGCTATTGCAGTATTTTGGAAGTTATTAAGACCTCCACTTGCAGCCTTTACTGATATAACGACTGTCTTAGTTTCATTTGCATTCATATCACCTAAAGGGATATTATTTGTCAAAAGAGTATCAATAGGGGCGCCATCTACTGAAATTTGCGTTACCTCAAGTTGTGAAGGAAGATTATCTGTAACAGTTACATTATTTAATGGGACTTCACCAGTATTACTTACAGATATTGTGTAGTTAAAAGTATCGCCAATTGCAAGTGTGAATGCAGCGTTATCAGTTTTAGTAACATTTAATGATGCATTAACTACATTTGATGTAATTGCCTCACTAGTTGCATCAATATTTTGTTGTTTAATTTCTCCACCAACAGTAGCATCATAATTTATACTAGCTGTATTTGATATAGTTTTGTTTTGTGGTATAGAGTTAACTACTGCTCTAAATGTTACAGTAGTAGGTACATTTGGTGCTAGGTCATTTTCTAAAGTAATACCATTTGTAAGTTCTTGAGTAGAAGTTTGACCGTTTATTGTAACGCTACCTCTTTCATATGTTAAGTTATCTGGTAGAGTATCAGTAATTGTAGTATTTGTATAAGTTGCATTATTAGTGCTAGTATTTTCAACTGTAACAGTATAAGTTACAACGTCTCCAACTACTAAGTTATTTGCTGGATTTGCTGTTTTAGTTATTGTAATTGGATAATCTGATGCATTTTCTATATTTACATTGGCAGAAGAAGTAGCAGTTTGTGTTACTGTAGTTGGATCATTAGGATTTCTTTGATATTGATATGATAAGTTTGCTGTATTTGTAAGTGTGTTACCAACTGGTGCAGTATTTACAAGGGCTCTATATGAAACATCGACTTCATTAGCGGTTCCAGGTTGTAATGCATTTGTTAAATTTAATCCTGATGCTAAGTCTCCTGTATAATCAACATTAGCACCTGTTTGTTTATTTGTAACAGTTAATGAATCAGCAACTAAAGTTGTTCCAGGTGGTAGAGCATCTGTAAGAGTTACATTAGTTGCATTGACATTACCTCCATTTGAAATAGCTATAGTATAAGGTATTTCGTCCCCAACTTTTGCACTTGTAGCTCCTGCAGTTTTTGTAAAGTTAGTTGAACCTATTACTGCATCTCCTATATAAAGTGGATTTGCTTCTGTTGAAGAAAGATTTAAAGTTTGTGCTGGACTACCAGTTATAGGTGTATAACTAAAACCAAATTGTGCTGTGTTTTCTGTTTTTGGTGTAGCAGGAAGTGATACTACTTTTGCATCAAATGTTACAGTAGCATTACCGTTTCCAGGAATATCATCTATAGTAAATTGAGTATTAGGGTCTACACCAGCTTTTGCTTGACCATTAACTGTTAAAGTATTAGGTACATATTCAAGACCTGCTGGTAATTGATCTACAAAAGTAGCATTACTTAAAGTATTAGCAGAGGTATTATTTAATACAACTGTGTAAGTAACAGTATCATTAAGACCTGCACTAGTTGGATTTACTGATTTTGTAACAGTAAATGGTAATGTTGCTTCTCTCAACTCAATATCATCTGCTGCAAATGCATTGTCTGTATTAGTATTTCCTACATTTACAAGGTTTAATGTTACAGATGAATTGTCTCCAGAGTTAAATGGTATACCAATTTGTGTCTACTGAGGTAAATCAGCACTTGTAGATAGAGGGTTAGCTAAGTTTTGTGCTAAAGTTTATCCATCCGCACCGTTTACAATAATTCCAGCATTAGGTGTTTCTGTAGTAGTTTTATCTAAATTAGATACCTATGTAGTTAAAATATAGTTAGTGTTTGGTTTAACATTTACAGTATTAGTAAAGAAATTTTTATTATCAGTAGTTCCGTTACCAATTTCCATCATACCAGTTTCAATAGCTGTTGTATGATCTGATAGGCGCCACCAGTTAGCACCACCTGTTGGATTAAGTGTATTACCAATAGTAAAATTACCATCGCCAATAGTATTATTTTCTTGTACAAATGTAAAATCATTAGTTAAGTTTTGTGCTGCATAAGGATTTGTTGCAGGGCCTGAATTTGGTTGACTTCCCTGAGCAATTTCTCCAAATGTTCCATTGTCTGCATTTGTAATTAAATTAGTATTGTCTAATGTTATCGTAGGGTCTAGTGTTAAAGCTTTATTATCAACTGGTCCTATAAAAAATGTTGGAGCAGTTACATTTTGATTAGAAGTTACAGTTACAGTTTCTGTTGTTGGTGTTACAGCATTTAAAGCATTCATTCCTGCAACACGGTTACCTTCTGGCACGACAGTGTAAGCAGGAAGACTAGATTGTTGTGCTCCTTGGCCAGCTGTAGCATTAGCAAAATTTGCAGGACTTGTTTCAGTATTACCTGTATAGTCACCAACTACAACAAGTCTGTAAGTTCCATCATTAACATTTTGGAATTCAAATTCACCATTAGCAGTTGTGTTAACTGCTAATAAAGAATTTGTAGTTGTATCTTGTAAGACTACTGGAACATTCGCAAGCCCAACATCAGTGCCAACGTCTTCTTGACCGTTTCTATTTTGATCAAAAACGAGTTTTCCTGTAATATTAGCCATAAACTCACTCTCCTTATGAATAATTTAATTTAAGTTAAATTAAGCTAAAAATTAAACCTTAATAAATTAAGGGCTACTATATAATATTTCGAAATTTGTAATATGTTACTTGATTTTGTAAAATATAAGGGAATTTTAAGATATGGCGAAAAATGTAGTAATTTGTATATAAAAAAAAGAAGGCTATTCAAATATATTTATCTAATAAATAAATAATCGAATTTCATGTTTAAAAGATTACAAATAATAGTTTTTTTTAATTCAAAGGGGCGATAATTATGTTGGATAGGATAGATGAATTAGTAGAAATAGCTAAAAAATATGTTAAAATGGGATACGATCCAATTGAAGCTATTAAATTAGCAGAAAAGAAAATTTACGAAAAATATTTAAATAGCTGAAGGAAGTGAGATATACATATTGAGATGCAATCAAAAAATTAGAATACGGAAAATATGATATTAAAAATAGCAAAAACAATCTGGCACTATATAGGTGCCAGATTGTTTTTGGATTTAATTATTTAAAATTATATCTAAAAGTCTATTTTCATTTATTTTAGTCATATGTTTTTTATATAGCCAGTGATTTGAACAGCCACAATAATCTAAAACAACACATTGTGGAATAAATCCTAGTCTTAAAGCTTTAAAACCACCAGAAATTAAGTTTGGGATACAAGCAATTCCTATAATTCCAATATTTTTATTTTCATTAATATCTAATGATGAAAGTGTTGTTTCATGTTCTATTATATAAACTTTAAAATTATATTTTTTCCCTAGTTTTGAAATTTTATTTACATTACAATTTGATGAACAAAAATTACATTTACCGCCATAAGATGTATTTGAACGTTTACAAGGTGTTTTATCTTGTGTCATACATGCTGGTAAAAAGACTATTTTTCTATCTGTATTTAAAAAGTCATCTCTAAATATATCATTCATAAGTTCAGAAAAAATCATATTAAAATAATATTGAACAAATCCCTTGCCACAATATATAATATCTTCTTTATTATAGTGATATTTTCTGTACGTATTTAAGTAATTTTCTAAATTAGGAAGATAGTTTATTAAATTATCTTCACCTAGTTTTTTTATATACTTAATATGATTTAGTGCAAAGTCAAAAAAGAAGCTTATATAATTGGTGGATTTTGTTTTTAAAAATTTATACCAAATTTTAAGTCTAATAACTTCATCTTTAAAATCATAAGTCGCATCAAGCCATTTTATTAACTTACAAAAATCATCTATATTATAAGACGTAGCTTTGCTATTTGATTTAGAATTTTTTATAGTGTAAAGCGAAGTATTTACCTTACCTCTTATAATATCGATTTGGGATTTAAATTTTGAGTTTCTGTTTTTATTTAAAAAATTATAAACAAAAGAAAGGTATGGTTTGAAGTTTAAAGTATAATCTATATACTCATAAAATAAAACTCCAATAAGTATTATCTCAATAAAATAGTATTTATCATCTTTTAGTTCTTCAAAATTCTTTATATAAATCTTAAAGTCATCTATATACTTTTTAGATTTATTGCAATCTTTATCTATAATCATTTTTTCAAGCCTTTTTAAAGTAGAGTAGTACTCTTCATAATTTTGACCATCAATATTTAAGTTGTATGTTATCAAAATATCGCCTCACCAAATGAAGTTTTAAGATACTCTCTTGATTATTTAGTAATATTATACAATTAATTTATATTTATTTCATTAAAAAGACTTGACATTTTGAAAAAATATATTACAAAACAGCAGAGAAGTATGAAAAAATAACATAAGTCCGAGTAGGAAATTGTAATAAAAACAATTATATAAGAACCAAGGGATTTTCTGGTGTTATTTTTGAGGTTTTATTTTAAAAACAATGTGTAAATATACTTTTTGTTAAAACCAGGACCGAAATTATATTTCCCCACTGTTTTTAAAATATTTAACCATTTAGAATTGAAAATTTTTGCTTAAATATACATCATATATATACAAAAAAATACTCTAAGTAAAAATTACCTAGAGTTATTGTTTTAAAATGATTTATGACTTTTGATTTGTATATTTATCATTCATAAGATAAGACAAAGTAAATAAACTGTTAGAAAAATTTACACTTTCGACTTTAACATCATCTGGAACATCTATATCTATAGCTGAGAAGTTCCAGATACCCTTAATTCCTGCCTCAACTAAAATATCTGTCATTTGCTGAACACAATGTTTGCGAACACATAATATTCCGATATCTATATTATTATCTTTTATAAAACTATTCAGTTGGTCTAAATCTATGATCTCAATTCCGTTTATTTTCATACCAATAAGTTTTGGATTTATATCAAATAGTCCCTTTATAGGAAAACCAACTTTTGCAAAACCATCATAATTTGCAAGCGTTTGACCAAGATTTCCTGCACCGATTACAATCATATTATGTATTTTATTAATCCCTAAAAATTCCCCGATTTCTTTTTTTAAAGTATCAAGATTATATCCATGACCTTGGCGTCCAAATTCTCCGATTGCGTTAAAATCTTGTCTAATTAATGAAGGGCTTATCCCCATCATTTTACCCAATGTATAAGAGGAAATGATGCTTGTTTCTTTTAAATCCAATTCCTCTATATATCTATAATACTTGGTTAGTCTTCTAATAGTGGTATTTGATATTGTTTTGTCTTTTTCCATTCCCATTACCTCGCTATAATCAAAAATAATAATCTTACTTATATTGTATATCAACTTTGTTAAAAAAAACAATAACAATATGGAAAATATAGTATAAAATCATTATAACGAAATATATTAATTTGCAAGTCATATTTTATATATAGCTAATAATATATTATAGTAATATCATAATTGTTAATACAAAAAAATGAAAATTAAGGGGGGAATATGCATGAACTTAAGTTTTGAAAAATTATCTTTGGAACATAAATATCCTGTAATGGAGATATACAACTATTATATTGAACATACATTTGCAGCATTTCCAGGAACTAAATTACCAAGTAATTTTTATGAAAAAATTCTAGAGGATATAAAAGATTACCCAGCATATGCAGTTAAATTGGATGATAAAATAGTAGGATTTTGTTATTTATGTTCTTATAAAAACTATAAGACACTTAGAGAAACAGCTGAGGTTATTTGTTATCTTTCATATGATGCTAAAGGAAAGGGTATAGGATATAATTGTCTAAAAAAATTAGAAGATGATGCAAGAGAAATGGGACTTAAAAATTTAATAGCACTTCTTTCAACTAAAAATAAGATAAGCACAAAGTTTTATTATAAATATGGATTTAAATCTTGTGGTATAATTCAAAATATAGTTAAAAAGTTTGATACAGAATTTGGTATAATTATTTTGAAGAAAACTTTATAAAATATTTTATAAATGGTGTTACTTATGAAAAATATTTTGATCAGTTTTTTAAAATATAAAAAAAATAGGTTATAGTAATTATTACTATAACCTATTTTTTTATGCCGCTATTTCTTCATTTACTGTTCCACGAACAACATCAGCAGTTATTATTTTGTAATTTTTGAATATTGCATGTCCTATAAATCCAGCTAATATACTTACTAAAGCACATCCAGCAGCAGTTATAAGAACTTTAGTTGCTGGGTTATATGCAAACATTACAGCGAATCCAGCTATTGGAGTAGCAGTCCCTGGTGAGTTATTTATAAGTCCCATTAAAGCAACTATAACACCTGACATAGCTCCACCTATAAAGTTTGTAACATATACTGGTATTGGATTAGCTGATATTAAGTCAGCTTGAGTTAGTGGCTCTATTGCAACAGCTATATTGTCTTTTTTAGAACCGAATTTCATTTTGCTGAAGAATACGAAGTTCATAAATGAAGAACCGAATACTGCTAATGCACCGATTGCCATTGGAGCACCAGTAAGTCCTATCATAGCAGTTAAAGCCATTGAACTAAGTGGAGCAGTAGCAACCACTGTTATTAAACCACCAAGAATTATCCCCATTAATACTGGTGAAGAATTTGAAGCCTCTGTTAAAACAGATCCTACTGTGTTTAATACACCGTTTACAACTGGGCTAGTAACATCTCCTATGAAGTAAGTTAAAGGAGCAGCAATTAATATTATAATTATTAAATCAAGACCAGCTGGTACTTTTTCTTCTAAGAATTTAATAACAAAAGATGCTATGTAACCAGCTATAAAACCTGGTAATATTTTAAAGTTTAAACAAGTTAAACCAACTAATACAGCGTAAACTGGAGAAACTCCAAGTGCTAAAGGAACTAAAGTTGCAGCAGCAACACCACCTAAAGAACCGTTTGCATTACCAACATTTTGTAAAAATTCTATACCTAAAACATCGCCAAAGAAAGATAAGTGGAACGCCTCAACTAAGAACGATGCACAAGCAGCGCTTGCAAGTCCTCCCATAGCCTTCATACCTTGCGGCGCTTTGTAACTAAATAAAGTAAATAGTGCTAGTACTACTAATAATAATGCAGTACCTAATAAAATATTCATCATAATAATATACCTCCAAATTATATTTTACTTATTTTTATTTTTAATTTTTTTATTACACAACTTATGAAACGGGTTTCTTGTTTCGTAAGTTGTGCCCGATGTAGTTATGATTATATGGTAAAAAAAACATTTTGTAAATATTTTTTCGACATAAAATGATAACTTTTTCCTGGTAAATTATCACAAAACATCTCTGTTTAAGTATTTTCAACATTTTGAAGTATTGTTCGTAAGAGTGCGATTTATATAAAAAAATATAATTTTAAAACACGTTATAATTCGATAGGTATCGAAATTAACCCTCGAAATATAATAAATATCGTTCAATTTATTTTTGGGTATTAAAAAAGTGGACTTTATTAGATATTAAACAATTTTTTTGTATAACTTTAAATTATAAAAGAAATTTTGATATGTGATTTTATTATAAAAATAAAAAATATATAGTCATACAAATTTAAAATTTTAATATATTTGGTACAAATTTGCTCACACATTAATAATATAAACTATGCAAGTGAATTACTGGGAGGTGACATCATGGGGAAAATAGTAGAAGTAAACGATTTGACAAAAACATTTTATACTAAGGATGGTGAAATTCGTGTGCTTGATCATATTAATTTTCACGTTGAAGAAGGAGAAATTTTTTCACTTCTTGGACCATCTGGAAGTGGTAAATCTACTATTTTAAACATATTGACGAAATTATTAGAGCCAACTGAAGGTACTGTTACAATGGGTGGAACAATCGGATATATGTTTCAACGTGATAATTTGTTGGACTGGAGAACTATAATGGATAACATAACTATCGGGCTTGAAATTTTAAAAATGAAGGATAAAGCTTCTTTGGATAGAATTGAAAGACTTCTAAAAACGTACGGACTTTGGGATTTTAGAAATATGTATCCAAAAGAGTTATCAGGTGGAATGAGACAAAGAGTTGCGCTTATAAGAACTTTATCTGTAAATCCAGATATCCTTTTATTAGATGAACCTTTTTCAGCTCTTGATTATCAAACTAGGCTTATGGTAAACGATGATGTTTACAAAATTATAAAAAATGAAAACAAAACAGCTATACTTGTTACTCATGATATAAGTGAGGCAATTGCTATGTCTGATAGAATTGCAGTATTATCAAAGAGACCATCGACTATAAAAAGTGAACATAAGATAAATTTTGAAGATATGGAAGTAGAAAAAACACCATTTGAATGTAGAAAAATTCCAGAATTTCAAAAATATTTTGATATTTTATGGAAGGAGATAGATAATAATGATATTAGATAAATTTAAAAATAAAAAGAAAGATCAATCTCTAACTACTTCTGAAGGTTATAAAAATTACTTAAAAAATATAAAAATAGAGAAAATAAAAATCTTTATAATGCAAATTGCGCTTTTAATCTTTATTTTAGGTATCTGGGAAATACTAGCTAATAAAGAAGTTATAAGTACATTTTTATTTAGCAAACCATCTGCTATTTATGATTTATTTATGAGATATATGGAAAATGGCCAACTATGGGTACACGTTAAAACATCTGTATATGAAACTGTACTAGGATTGATTATAGGTACTGTTGGAGGGGTTATTGTTGCAATATTACTTTGGGCATTTCCACGACTATCTAGAGTATTAGATCCATTTTTAGTAGTGTTAAATGCACTTCCAAAAACTGCTTTAGCACCTATTGTAATAGTTTGGGTTGGAGCAAATGTAAAAGGTATAGTAGTAACAGCTATTTTGATTTCTATAGTAGTTACAATTTTATCTGCTTATAATTACTTTATAAATGTTGATGAAGAAAAAATTAAAATGTTAAAAAGTTTTAAAGCTACTAAGCTTCAGATATTATTTAAATTAATACTTCCTGCAAATATAGGAAACTTAATAAATATAATAAAAATAAATATTGGTATGGCTTGGGTAGGTGTAATAGTAGGAGAATTTTTAGTTTCTAGAAATGGTATTGGATATTTAATAGTATATGGAAGTCAAGTATTTAAACTAGATATAGTTATGATGGGCGTGTTCGTACTTGCAGTATGTGCTTGGATAATGTATGAAATTGTAAATATAATTGAAAAATTATATAAAAATTATAGATAAAGCTACGCTTATTTTAGAATAAAAATTTTAATAAGTATAAATTTATTAATTTAATTTAAATGAAAGTTATATAAAATATAATTCTCATCTATGAAGGGGCCTTTCGGCTCCTTTTTAAATATTAAATACCAAATTTGTTTAATATGTACTACTATTAAAGTAAGAAATATTTAGGGGAAATATTGGGGGATAATATGATAAAAGATACAGATTATATAAAAAATACATTAGAAGAATTATGTAGTCAACTAGATGACAAAATAGCTCCTATAATAGGATTTAATTCTGATTTTAGTTATTATAAAAAGCAAGACGAAGATTTCTATACAATTCATAATAAAGTTAAATCTTTGGAAGATAGAAGGTTCGACTTAAACATGAGACTATATAAAATTAATGATGAAGATAGATTTTTATATGTTTATATTATGTGGTTTTCTGTGAATCCAAAAAAAGTAGGGGTTGGAAGTGCAGTAATAACTGAAATAATTGAGCTTCTAAAAGCTGTTACTAAAATAGAATTTATAGTACTTCATCCAGATGATAATGAAGTTAAATATTTTTGGATAAAAAATAATTTTCTACCTAGTGATGGTACTTTTGATAATAAAATAAATGTAAATACTAGAAGAATATTGGTATATGCAGTTTAAAGAAATCCATATCTTTAAGGATATTTATGATAAAGTATAGTTTTTTCTAGCTGTATAAAAATAAGTTATTTTTGGCATTATAAATATATAACTTATATTTTTATAAGTTAACAAATTTAATATAGATTATACTTACACATAATTTATAAATGAATATAATTTTCTATGCATTATAAAAAAATTATACATTTTGTAACATATGTTACTGACAATATTTCAATAAAAGTGTATTATATAAAAAAATATTTAATAAAGCTAGAGTTTAAACTTAATTTACATAGATAATTAAAGGAGGAGAATAATGGCTTATCACGGAAATTTACAAAAAATAAGAAATGGAAAAAGGACTTTTGCGATAACTCCTCATATTCCAGGTGGTTTTATAAAACCAGAGGGTCTTATAAAAATAGGAGAAGTAGCTAAAAAATACGGTGGAGTACTTAAAATAACATCTGGGCAAAGAATATTAATTACTAATTTACAAGAAGAAGATCTTCCTGCGATTTGGGAAGAACTTGATATGAAGCCAGCTGTTGTAACTCAAAATTCACTTAAAAATGTAGAACTTTGTCCTGCAAACTTCTGCAAAAGATCAAAATATCCAACTATTGGCATTGGAATGAGGCTTAGCAGAAAATTTCAAGGAATGGAGCTTCCTTGCAGAACTAAAATAGGCGTAGCAGGATGTAGAAATGCTTGCGGAAGTGTGTATGCTAAGGATATTGGAGTCTTAGTCGACTTTGATAAGATGTTTTTTGTTACAGCTGGAGGTAGCGCAGGGTTCCACCCTAGACAATCAGATATTATAACTAGAGGCTTAACTGAAGATGAAGCTTTCGCTTTAGTTGAAACAATATTAGAGTATTATAATGAATATGCTATGGCTGGAGAAAAACTTGGAGATTTTATCGATAGAATAAGTATAGATAAATTTAGAGATGATGTTTTAGAAATAGCTAAATTAGAAAAAAATTTAGAAAGTAAATTTTAATATTATAGAATTCAAAGTGTTATATACTAGATAAAAAACTTTATTACAAGTAAAAATAAAACTTAAACTTAGTAAACATGACAAAATAAATTAACAAACAAGGAGAATAAAATGAGTTTATTTTTAGGAAAAATACATTATTGGTTATTTAACAAAATATTATGGTTTGAAAACTTAGAAGAAGAAATAATAAAATTTGCACAAGAAAATGGTCTTGATGTAGATAGTATTAGAGGAGAGATAGAATCTAAATACGGTAAAAAATTAGAAAATAAAAACTTAGAAGAAATAATAGATACAGATAATATACATGGGTGGCTTCAAAATAGAATACACTGTGCTGAAGGAAGAATGGCAGCTTGGACTAGTTTCTTAATTGAAAATGGCAAAATAGGTGATTTAGAAAAAATCTATGTTAAACAAGCAAAAGAAGCAGCAGATGAAGTTAAATCAGAAAGAAATGTTGAAACAGCTACAGAAATTTATGATTGCATGAATGACTACATACTTGATGGTATGCCATGTGATAGAGTAAATGAAATTACATATTCAGGTGAAGATGCAGTTCAATGGATAAGAAGAATATGTGTTCATAAAGATATATGGGAAAAAGAAGATGTAGATGTAAATATATTCTACAGACTTAGAAGTATGTGGATTAAAGAATTTGTTCACGAATTAAATAGTAATTTTAGATATATTGAATTTGATGATAAAGAATTTTGTATAAGTAAAAACAAATAAATTTACTAGTAGGAAGTAAGAAATTAAACTTTTCTACAAAATATAACTTAAATATTATAATAAAATTTATAAATACGTTCCAAAATAAAAACTTACACTGTGAAAGACGATATAAAATAACAAATTGCTATTTTATATCGTCTTTTTTATATGTGAAGCTTCTAAAATAAATTATAAGAACTTAAAAACTAATAAATAGTATTTTAATTTAAAACTATACATAAAATCTAATAAAGAAATCTTTATTTTGGAGGTGGTATAGTGCAAAAAGTGAAGAATTTTATTGTAAAAGAGATTTTAATAGTTATAATAATGGGATGTGTTTATACAAATATAGAAATGATTTTTAGAGGTTATACTCATCCATCGATGATAATTGTTGGAGGCCTTTGTGGTATGCTTGCAGGCCTTATAAATGATATTACACCTGAGATGAAAATGTACAAACAATGTATTTTAAGTGCTATTATTATAACTTTTATTGAATATGTCTCAGGTTACATATTAAATATTAAATTAGGACTAAATATATGGGACTATACAAATTTAAAATTTAATTTAAATGGACAAATATCATTAATATTTAGCTTCGCATGGGTATTTTTAAGTTACTTTGCTATAAAATTTGATGATATGCTTAAAAATGATCTTTGTAGAAAAACTATGTTTGATAATAAAATAAATTAAACTAGATAAACCCTTCTTAATAAATATTAGATATTTTGGATTTGTATATGTAATTTATAAAAAAATCTAGTATTATTAAGGTATATAGTAATTTTAATAAATAAGGAGGGGTAGAATATGACGATAAAATGTAAACGTTGTAAAAGTGATGCTAAAATAATAAGTTCTTCGCAAAATTTTTTGAAAATGTGTTTATATTCTATAATTTGTGCAGTTATATTTTTATTTATACCTGTTATATCGGCAATTGCTCCAGTATTTATAGTATTTGCTGTTTTAATGGCTGTCGCCGCTTTATATATGAAGTTTAGAGGTGGTGCTATTGTCCAGTGTGACAAATGCAATGCTAGATATAAGATAAGTAAATATGATTATGATGAATATAAAAAGAATATAGAAAAAAATTAAATTTTACATATAAGATATATTCAAAAAAATAACTTAACTGGTAGATAAAGTACCAATTAAGTTATTTTTTTATTCGTGTAAAATTATAATCAGCTTTATATTATAGATAAAAATATTTTATAATAAAGAATTCTTAATTTTAAAATATTTTTTGTTAAAAAAAATACAAAATATATTTTATAGAATAAGATATAAAAACAGCGTCAAAATGGTAATCCCTACCGAAAATAAGGTAGGGACGGGAGAATACACGAAAAGTACATATCTAATAGAAGATATATCCATTCATAAATATTTAAACTATATATATATAGTAGCACAAAATACATAAAAATAAATAAAAAATTAACAAATTTTCGCAAATATTTTATTGTTTGTCTAATTCTAAAAAAAATACAAAAAATCTTAAAATTAACAAAAAATAATTAAATGAAAGAAAAAACAAGACGTAAAAAAATATTTTTATTATTAAAATAATAAAAATAAAAATTTTTTTTGTTAAAAGACAAAAAACTTTTTATTTGAAAATATTGAAATTAAGCCAATTTATAAATATAATCACTTTAAAAAAATGAAATTTAAGAAATTTTCTAAAAATAACATAATTATTACAATAATTATAAGATGGATTTTTCTATAATTATAGTATAAAAACATACAAATCTAAAATGTTGAGGTTTATAAATTCAATATTGAAAAGATTAATATGAATACCACAATCGTATATTTTAATTTGATCTATTTAATGGGTCGTACAATACGCCTCTTGTCAAAATTTTTACGACCCAAAAGAATTTTTAATTCTTTACAAGAGGTTATATAAAAAATTTTACAATAAAGTAGATAAAATAATAAAAAATGGTTATGAAAAAAATTAATTAGGGGGAATATCTTATGATTATAGTTGGTGAATTAATAAACTCAAGTAGAAAAGCAATAAAAGAAGCAATAGACAAAGGTGATATCGAATATATCAAAAAAATAGCAGTTGATCAAGAAGAAGCTGGAGCTACATATATCGACGTAAATGCCGGAACTTTTGTAGGAACTGAAATAGAACATTTAAAATGGATGATAGAAAATATCCAACAAGTAGTAGATATACCATGTTGTATAGATTCTCCAGATCCAAAAGCTTTAGAGGCTGCTTTAAAAGTACATAAAGGAACTGCAATGATAAACTCAATATCTTTAGAAGAAGATAGATATGATGCAGTGCTTCCAGTAGTAGCTGGGACTGATTTAAAAATAGTTGCTTTATGTATGAGTTCAGACGGAATGCCTGAAACTTGTGATCAAAGACTTAAAATAGCTGATAAATTAATAAATGGATTAGTTAAAAATAATGTAGATATAGACAATATATATGTCGATCCACTTGTTCAACCTATAGGAACTGACGACACTTATGGATTTGAATTTTTAGATTCAGTAGCAGCAATAACTACTCAATTTAAAGGTGTTCATACTATGTGTGGATTAAGTAATATATCATTTGGACTTCCAGAAAGAAAATATATAAATAGAAACTTTGCAGTAATGGCTATCGCCAGAGGTCTTGATGGACTTATTATAAATCCACTTGATAGAGATATGATGGGTAGTATAGTTACAGCAGAAATGTTAGCAGGTAGAGATGAGTTCTGTGCTGAATATCTTCAAGCATTTAGAGCTGGAATAATTGGAAATCCTAAATAATAAATGAATTTTTAAAAAGTAAAAATAAGTAAATTTATAAGAATTATGAATATGTAAGTATTATTAATATAATTGTTGAAAGTGTTGTTCTAGTTTTTTAAATGAGGGCAGCACTTTTGTTTTTAACTAGAGAAAAAACTTGCCTTAATAACTTTTTATTAAGGCAAGTATAGGAAAAAATCATTTATTTAAAATGATTTTTAACCAAAAATATTACAATTTTATATGGTTTTAACTATTATGTTTTTGAAGTAGTATTTTTTCAGCAAGACGTGCAGCTGAGGCAGCATCTGCAGTATAATAATCAGCATTTACTCTCTTAGCAAAGTTGCTTGTTACTGGGGCTCCGCCAATCATGAAGATGTATTTTTCTTTAATACCCGCTTTTTTAAACTCTTTTATAACTTCACCGATTTCTGGCATAGTTGTAGTAAGTAAGGCAGAAAGACAGACTAAATCGGCATTTACTTCTTCAGCTTTATTTATAAAGTCTTGAGCTGAAACATCTACTCCTAAATCATAAACTTCAATACCAATACCACGAAGTGTGATTTTAACTAAGTTTTTACCAATATCATGAATATCGCCTCTTACAGTACCTATAACTGCTGTTCCTATTGGTTTTGCACCAGTTAAAGATAAGAGAGGTTCTAAGACTTTTATGCCAGCGCTCATTGCTTTGCCGGCAAGTAGCATTTCAGGGACATAAATTTCATTGTTCTTAAATTTAATACCTACTTCATTTAAAGCAGGTATAAGGCCTTTTTCTAATATAACAGAAGCTTCAACCCCATTTTCTAGAGCTTCTTGAACTAATTTATTAGTCATTCTGGCATTACCTTTTTGAACATTTTGTGAAAGCTTACTAAAATCCATATGATGACCCCCTATTAGAAAATTTGTACTAAATGTTACAAAGAAAAGTTTTCTTATATATAATTAAATTATATATAAGAAAGAGGGGTATAATCTATCAATTATTAGTATATAAAATTGTAAAATTTTTGGAAGTAAATAAAGTTTGGAGGGAATAATCATGAAGGAAAATAAAGTTAATGTAAAATTGATACTTAATGATAGTGAAAAGATATGTGAAGCAAACATAGGGGATAATCTTTTAGATATTATAAGAAAAAACAATATAGACTTTGATACACCATGTAATGGTAATGGAAGTTGTGGTAAATGTAAATGTAAAATAAAAGAAAATACAGAAATAGGAGCTTCTAGTAAAAAACATTTAAATAAATCAGAACTTATCTCTGGTATAAGACTTGCTTGTGATACTGAAATTAAAAGTGATTTAACAGTAGAACTTTCAAACAAAATAAAAGATATGACTGTTTTAATAAGCGGTGTAGAAAAAGAATTTAAAATAAACCCTTCTGTACAAAAACATTATATAGTTTTAGAAAAACCAACTTTAGATGATCAAAGAGATGATTTGATGAGAATAAAAGATTTCTTAAAAGAATACTTAAAAATAGAAAATATAGATATAGATTTAAATGTCCTTAGAAAAATTCCAAAAGCTCTTAGAGAAGATAATTACGATATAACCGTTACTATGTTTGATAATAAAATTATAGATATAGAACCTAAAGATACTACAAATAATAATTATGGTTTGGCAATCGATATAGGAACTACAACTATAGCTGTGTACTTACTTAGTCTTTATGATGGAAGTCAAATCGATGTAATCTCCGAAGTTAATAATCAAAGAAATTATGGTGCAGATGTAATATCAAGAATAAATTACACATTAGAAAATCCTGACGGGCTTAAAAAGCTTAACGCTTCTATTGTGAGTCAACTTAACAATATAGTAAAAAATATTGCAAAGAGAAATAATATAAATATAGATAATATTTACGATACAGTAATAGTTGGAAATACAACAATGATTCACCTACTTTTAGGAATAGATCCTGAAAATATTGCAAAAGCACCTTATATATCAGGATTTACAGAAGCTATGGAATTTAATCCAAAAGATATTGGATTTAGCTTCAAGTCAAATATAAGTATAATGCCTGGTGTATCAAGTTATGTTGGTAGTGATATAACTGCTGGTATATTATCTTCAGGAATGTTGGAATCAGAAAAATATTCATTATTATTAGATTTAGGTACTAATGGCGAAATGGCAATAGGTAATAAAGATGAAGTTATAACTTGCTCTACTGCTGCTGGTCCTGCTTTTGAAGGTGCTAATATAAAACATGGTGTCGGCGGAATATTAGGAGCAATTAGTAAAATAGATTTATCTAAAGAAGAAAAAATCGAGACAATCGGGAATCAACCACCTTGCGGTATATGTGGTTCAGGGGTATTAGATGCAGTTTCTGAAATGATTAAATATTCATTAATAGATGAAACAGGTAGAATGTTTGATGAAGAAGATGATGACTTCGAATTTGAAGAATATGAATATTTGACTAAAAACTTAGTCGAAATAGATGGCATGAAACAATATGTGCTTGCAAAAGATTCAAAAGGCGATATTATATCATTTACTCAAAAAGATGTTAGAGAAGTTCAACTTGCAAAAGCAGCAATTAATGCAGGTATTCAAATATTGGTTAAAGAAAAGAATTTAGATTTTAATGATCTAGAGTATTTATACTTAGGTGGAGGATTTGGTAACTATATGAATGTACAAAGTTCACTACAAATAGGTATGATACCTTTAGAATTAGATGGAAAAATTAAATCTATAGGAAATTGTGCTGGTAGTGGAGCAAAAATGTATTTATTATCTAAAGAATATAGAAATCTAATAATAGATAAAGTAAATACATCAAAATATATAGAATTATCTAATAGAAAAGAGTTCCAAGATTATTTTGTAAACGGGATGATGATGGAAAGAATTTATGAACCTGCTCAAAAATATACACAAAACCAAGGGATTACAGTTGATACATTTTAAAAAAAAGTATACGTCTTGGATACAAATATGGTAAAGATTTTCGCAGTAATCTAAAAAAAATCCAAAATAATTACTAAAATGAGAAAATATTTTCGAAAAATTCATTTTTTTCTAAAATAAATACAAATCAAAATAAAAGTTTTAAAAAATAATCAGCCTTAAATATTGAAATACCAATACTTAAGGCTGATTTATAAAAAATCCTAAAAGGTTTAATAAAAAACGATATAAATTACAATAATTATATCTAAAAAAATATTATTATTTAAGTATAAAAGATAAACAAAACATAAAAGAAAATCAAAGCATAAAAAAGATTTTCTTAAAAATGGACAACAAGGAAATGACATTAAAGTATTTTAAGTATAATAAATAATATTTTAATAATTTGGTTAGGGGGAAAGATTTATGGAATTAAGAGAACTTTCATTAGCAGTACAAAAAGGTAGTGGAAAACAATCAAAACAATTAGTTAAAGAAGCTTTAGAACAAGGTTTAAAACCAGCTGATATATTAAACAATGGTTTAATCGCAGCAATGGGCGAAATAGGTGACAAATTCAAAGAAGGACAAATATATGTTCCTGAAATGTTAATAGCAGCTAAAGCAATGCAAGCTGGACTTAAAGTTTTAGCTCCATCTTTAAAAGCTGAAGGTGTTGAACCAATAGGTAAAGCAGTTATAGGTACTGTAAAAGGGGACTTACATGATATAGGTAAAAACTTAGTTAAAATGATGATGGATGGTGCTGGTATAGAAATGGTCGACTTAGGTGTTGACGTTTCAGAAGAAAAATTCGTTGAAAAAGCTGAAGAAATAGGAGCAGATATAGTTTGCTTATCAGCTTTACTTACAACTACAATGCCTGCAATCGAAACTACTATAAAAGCATTCGAAGACAAAGGAATAAAAGATAAATATATATTCATGATAGGTGGTGCTCCAGTTTCAGAAGAATACGCTAAACAAGTACATGCAGACTACTATACTACAGATGCAGCTGCTGCAGCAGACGTAGCTAAAAAAGTATTACAAGAAAAAAAATAGTACAGTAAAAATTCAATCTGAAACAAGTTAAAATTTAGTAACAAACGTAAATACGTAAATATATAAGGAGGAACGTATTATGAGTATAAAATTTAATAAATTAGCATATAACTCAGTTGATGATTTTGTTTATGGTTCTTGTAAAAAACCAGTAACAACTAAAAGTGGATTAGTAATAGGTGGTGGAGATGTTTATCCAGAATTAAACTTCACATTACCATCAATGATAGTTAATGAAGATAGTATAAAAGATGCATATCAAATATATAAAGATATGACTAATGGTATATTAAATAGAGCTAGAGAATTATATGCTCCAGGAGTAGTTATCGAATATGAAACTCTTCCTGAATTTACTGAAAATCCTAAATGGGGTATTGAAGTAAGTAAGATTATAGTTGATACTATGAAAGAATATGAAGCTAAATATGGTTTAAAATCTGCTTATAGAGCTACTCCAAATGATTTAAGAGAAATGAATAGACCACCAATCATGAGAAGTGGTAAGTATTGGGAAGCTATGATAGAAAGCTTCGCTGGTTGCTCACAAGCTGGCGCTGATTTTATCTCAGTTGAATCTACTGGTGGTAAAGAATTAAACGACGAAGCTTTAGTAAATGCTGATATCAAACAAGTTATATTTGCACTTGGTGTTTGTGGATGCAGAGATATGAAATTCTTATGGAAAAACATTTCTGATATCTGTAAAGCTAATGGATCACTTCCAGCAGGTGACTCTGCTTGTGGATTTGGTAATACTGCAATGGTACTTGCTGAAAGAGGTATGATACCTAAAGTATTTGCAGCAGTAGTAAGAGTTGCTACAGTTGCTAGAGCATTAGCTGCTTTCGAAGAAGGAGCTGTAGGACCATCTAAAGACTGTGCTTATGAAGGTGTTTATCTTAAAGCAATTACAGGTTCTCCAATATCTTGTGAAGGTAAATCAGCTGCTTGTGCTCACTTATCTCCAATAGGTAATATAGCTGCTGCTGTAACAGACTTATGGTCTAATGAATCTGTTCAACAAGTTAAATTATTAGCTGAAATGGCACCAGTTGTATCTATAGAACAATTAGTATATGATACAAGACTTATGAATACAGCTACTAAGAAAGGATTTAGAAAAGAATTCAGAGATTTATTAGCTGAATCTGATGCTCCACTTGATCCTCAAGCTTACGTATTAAAACCACAAGTTGTATATGATATAGCTAGTGAATTAGTTAAAGCTGAAAATTCATTCCAAATGACTAAGATGGGTGCACAACTTGCTCTTGATAAGATAACTGAAGCTGTTAATAGCGGTGAAGTTTATGTAGAAGAAAGAGAAAAGAAATGGTTAGATATCATAGGAAATCAAATTGATGATATAGCTGACGATGAATTAGAATTCTACGATGATATGCAAGACGAATTAGATATGGATAAATTTATACCATCTGAATATGGTTTATAAAATTTGAAAGTCTAATTAAAATAAATTTAAAAGGTAAAACTGATAATCTTGAAAGTATATAGAATTAAATTATTAAATTGCAATAAGGAACTGTCTCAAAGAAATTTGAGACAGTTTCACTATATATGTATTTTATAACAAAAAAGATTTATTTATAGGCACTAAATATATTGTGCTATTATTAGGGTGGTTAAATTTTTAGTAAGGGTGGTATGGCTATGAAAATAAAATTAGATATAGTATCAGGATTTTTGGGAGCGGGCAAAACTACTCTTATAAAAAAACTTGTAACTGAAGGATATAAAGACGAAAAGATAGTTGTTTTAGAAAATGAATTTGGAAAAGTAGGAATTGATACTGATATATTAAAAAATACTGGTGTTGAAGTTGAGGAAATAACAGCAGGATGTATCTGCTGTAGTTCGTCTGGGGATTTCCTATCTTCAATGGAGGATATAATAAATAAATTTTCTCCAAATAGAATAATTGTGGAGCCTACCGGCGTTGCAAAACTAAGCGAAATATTAAGAGCGTGTAATGACTTTAAATTTAAGGGCTTATTTGAAGTTAATAATATTATTTCTGTTTTAGATGTTAAACGTTTTGACTTCGTATCTTCTTATTCTAAAGTGTTTGTGGATGATCAAATAGCAGTATCAAAGACTATTGTTTTGAGTAAAAATATAGGAGCTTCTATAAAACATATAGAGGATATTTATTCTTATATTAAAAATATAAATATAAACGTAAATATTATAAATGAAGATATATATAATATAAGTGGGCAAGAATTAGTTAACGCTATTGAAAATGAAATACAAGAATATGATATGCTTAAGTTGCTTAACAAACTAGACGAAACTGCAGAAACTAGAAATCCATATCATTTTGCTACGTTAGAATTCAAAACACATAAGTTAATTGATTATGAGAATATAGAACTTATATTTAAGTGTTTTGAAGATGAAGATACTTACGGAAAAGTTGTTAGGGGAAAAGGTATCTTACAAAATAGTGAACAGAATTGGTATAAATTTGATTATGTTGAAAATGAAATACAAGAAGAAAATTATTATAAAGAAGATATCGGTGCAATTTGTATTATAGGTTATAAATTGAATAAAAAGAATATATTAAAACTTTTTGATTGATGATAATAATATTTTAAAAATTTCTTATAAATTGTATTATTTAATTTAACTAAAAATGTAATTTTCTTAGAAGTATAAAAAATATAAAAATTTCATTGTTTTTTTGTTGAAAAATAGTAATAAATCTAATATTATATAAGTGTATAGATATAATATAAACTTTATATCTATAATATTTATAATTTATCTACATTTATAGAATCCATATATAGTTAAGTAGAGCTTGGTAACCTCACTTGATGTAAATATATATGGATTAGGTAATGAGTGATAAAATTATAGCTGATGTTTTATTTATAAATATGATTTAGATAAGGAGCCTGGTAAACTTTTTATTTAAAGAAATTCATTTTATAAATAATTTATAGAAAGGTTTAAGCCTTTCTAAATACCTTTAATTTTTTTGTTAAATATGCAAACTGTGGTGAGGATAACACTATGGTTTGCATATTTTCATTTTAAAAAGAGTGTGACAATTTATCACACTCTTTATCCATTTTGTCTATATTGTTTTGGAGTCATCTTCGTTAAGTTTTTAAATACTTTTGAGAAGTAGCTTTGGTCTTCAAAACCAACTTCTAGGGCTATTTCAACTATTGAGGAATCAGTATTTTTAAGCAGAAGCTTACTTTGTTCTATACGGATTTTATTTAAATAGTTTGAAAAACTAACTCCAACTTCCTTCTTAAATATACTAGAGAAATAAGAAGGATTTAAATGGACAATATTTGCTACTGTTTCTAAGTTAATGTCTTCATTATAATGTTCATTTATATAAGATATACATTTTTGAATAAGTACAGGATTTTTTGATTCATTAAAATTAAATACATTTTGAGTAAAACTATCTAGCATATGTATAACCCAATAAGATAAATCTTCGATATTTTTTATATTTGATATTTTGTATAAAAATTTACTGTTTAAATCTATAATTGTGTTAGAGTCGGCTCCGCCATCAATTGAGGCTCTAGATAATAATGTACACAATTCTAATGTCTTTGATTTAATTATGTTTATATTGCCACCTGATGCAAATAAAATACGCCCTATCATATCATTTAATATATTTTTTGCTCCAATTATATCTCCATTTCTTACTTTAAGCAATAATTCTTTTTCTGTCTCATATGAGTAAAATTCTACATTATCATTATCCTTTATGTCTTGTATTTTCTCATTTAAATCGGATTGATGAGCTGCTATTAACTTTCTATTTTCTAATTCTTTTTTTTCATCGTCTAAAAGGCTGAAAGCAACGATAAATAATAAATTTCCTAAATATCTAACTCTAGTAGGATCTATAACTTGAATACTTCTAATTTTTGATTCTACCATTCCTAAATATTTTAAATCGATATTGAATTTCTGCATTATTTCAGAAATCATAAGTTTGTCAGAAAACTCCATAAGTATAGGGCCTGCCAAGACAGAACCTCTAAATATACCTTTCTTTATAACTGGTACTGTGTAGTGTATAAGACCAGCAGGACAGAAGAATGTATAAGCTTCTCCTAATTTTTCTGACTGTTTAGCTGCATATAGATGAGTTTGAGAACAAGGATTCATTTCACCTGTAAAATCTTTAAAAAATTTACAAAAAGGCTCCTCATTTCCAACTGAATACACAGTTTCTCCATTTTCATCCAATAAAACAAGGGGAATTTTAGTAGAAAAAGAATATGTAATTAGTGCTTCTTTTAATTTTTCTAAAAACTTTTCTTTCATTGTCTTTCATCACCACAATTTCGTATTTTATAAAAAAACATATTATTATACAATTCGATTTAAATAATAGAAATCCTTCTTTATTTAAAAATAAATATAAAATTAAATTTTTTATAAATCTAAATCAAAATATATTAAATTTGTTTTATTTTCGTGATATAATTTAATATAAATTATTTATGTAAACTAAAATAATTATTTAATAATGATGGGGGGATGGTTATGATATTGAGGAAAAAATGTTTATCATTATTTTTATCTTTATCGTTAGTTTTACCAAATTTGGCGCCAATTTATTCTTATGCCGAAGAAGCAACTTCTATAAATAGAGAAGAACAAAAAATCAAATCAGAAAACAGTCAAAAGGAAAAAGTATCTAAACAATTAGATGAAAAATTCGATTTAAATGACGTTGCTGGTGATTATGCTGCTGAGCAAATTAATAAATATAAGCTCCAAGACAATTTCGAATATGCAGTAAAAGAAGTTTTAAACTACTATTATGATGAAGATAAAAAAGATGAAATATCAAGTTTTGAAAATACTATCGATTCAAGAGCTAATAATCTAATAAAAGATTATAAAGAAGCTTCACAAGAAAGAAGTGAAGACGATAGTGATTTAGGTTATAAATCAGGTCAAGTTATAGTTGAATTTAAAAGCAATATAGATAAAAATTTAAAAGAAGATGTGGCTAATAACTTAGATGGAGAAATAAAAGAATTACAAAATGGAGATATAGGTGTAATAGATATATCTAATAGCGACACTATAGATAAGGCATTAGAAAATTATGAAGATAATTACTTTATAGAATCTGTACAACCTAACTTTGTTTATAAATCACAATCATCAAAGACAAGTAATACAACAAGTACTAATGATAAATATTCAAGCAGACAGTATTATTTAGAAAAACTAAAAATATACGATGCATGGGATTATTTAAAAGATTTTAAAACTTCAAAAGTAAAAGTTGCTGTAATAGACACTGGACTTGATGTAAACCATAAAGATATAAAGGACAACCTATATTTAGGTGTAGATGCTGAAAATAACTATACTGAACTTACAAGAGATCATTGGCATCATGGTACACATGTATCTGGAATAATAGCTGCATCTACTAATAACTCTATAGGAGTTGCAGGTATAGGAAATAATATGGTAGATTTAATGGCTATAAATGTATTTTTTGGAGAAGGTTCTGATACAGAAGCTTATACAACAGATATAATAAAAGGATACAACTACGCTGTTAAAAATGGTGCTAAAGTAATAAATATGAGTCTTGGAAGACTTGTAGATGATAATGATTATGATGATATTGATAAACAATATGACTCTATATTAGAAAAAGCAATTAATGAAGCTTATGATAAAGGTATAGTAACCATTTGTGCCGCTGGTAATGAAAGTAGTTCTATGAAATCTTATCCATCAGATTTTGAAGCTTGCATATCTGTAATAAATATAGATAAAAGCAATCAAAAAGCTTATGATTCAAATTATGGAACTAAAAAAGATATTTCTGCTTATGGTGTAGATATATACAGTACAGTCCCAGGAAATAAATATAGATATGAAAGTGGAACATCTATGGCTGCACCTATAGTAAGTGGTATTGTAGCATTAATGAAATCTAAATGTCCAAATGCATCTGTAGATGATATAAAATCTGCTTTATATTCTAGTGCAGATGATATAGGCAAAAAAGGAAAAGATGTATATACAGGTTATGGTAGGGTAAATGCGCTAAAAGCTGTTAAAGCTGTAAATAATTTAAAAACAAGTATGCTGAGACCTACAATAGATACTTTAAAATCATCTGATACCTATATAACTGGTACTGCATCAAAAGGTGCAGATATAAGAGTTTATAACTCAAAAGGAACTGTAATAGCAAGAGGTATTGCTTCTACATCGACTGGAAAATATAAAATAAAAATAGCCAAACAAACTGCAGGGACTACTGTTAAAGTAGTAGCATTAAAACCAGGATATTATTCAAAACAAGCTACAAAAATTGTATCGAAAGCTGCGCTTAAGAAATTCTCAAGTAGTTTAACAGCAAAATCAACTATTTATTCGACTACAACTAAGATAACTGGTACAGGGGCTAAAGGAGCTACTATCAGAGCTTATGTAAAAGGAAAACAAATAGGTAAATCAACTACAGTAAATTCATCTGGAAAGTATACACTTACTATTCCAAAACAAAAGAAAAAAACAGTTATAACTATAAAGATGTCTAAATCAGGATATTCAACTAAGAGTATTACAAGAACTGTTAAATAGAAAATTTTAGTTTGGAAATACAATAGGGCTAGAAGTTTTAAATATTAACTTCTAGCCTTTATTTTTAACTTATAATTCTTTAGGAACTATAACTCCTAGTCTTTTTGATTTTTTTATGGCTTCTTCTGTATTTATTTTTATATTAAATACAGTTTGATTATAGTCTAAAGATATTTCTTCAATTGATGTAGCTTTTGGTATTTCTTTATTTAAACAGATATATTTATATATTTCTCCTTCTAAAGCTTCCTGAATGGCAGAGTAACAATCATCTAAATTATCATCATATACTGTTACTTCTTTAAAATCATAGATTCTTATTTCATAATCATCACTACTATGATTTATAATTATTGCTGGAAAATCATAATTTTCTTTGTACATACTTTTACCCCCCTAAGATTATGTTCTTTTACCTTAATTATGACAGTTTAAAATTAATTTTGTCAAACTTTAACAAAAATATTATCAAATAGCAGTGAAAAATAGAATCAATATCATATAAGTATGAATATAATATATTAAATGGGGTGATATTTATGGATTTGAGTCAATTAGGTGAAAGTGCTCAATACATGGTTCCATTGATTATACTTTTTTGTATGTGTATAGGATATGTTATAAAGACTAGTTTAGATTTTATTGAAAATAAATATATTCCTTTGATTATGGTAAGCATAGGAATAGGTTTAAATATATGGATAAATAAACAAGTGACAGCAGAAATTGTAGTAGCAGGAGCCTTGAGTGGGCTGGCCAGTGTAGGCACACACCAGACATGTAAAAATTTAAATCATAACAAAAAAGATCAAGAAAATAACAAAAATGATAATAAAGATGAATAACGAAATGAAGAAAATAGTAAAAATTAATAATTACAATCAACCTTCTTTTAAGCATACCAAGTTGAATAAAAAACTATTTGATGAAAAATCTACATTATCTGTATGAAATAATATAGGTAATGTAGGTTTAATAATTAACTATATTATTTCATATAATATCCTCCATTCTTAAAAATAATTCTAAAGATCTATGATGTATATCAGAAATCTTTAGAATTATTTTTTTGTTACAGTTGTAAAATATCAATAATATGGATAAAATTTAAATATATTTAATTATAAGTAAATTATTATTGAAAGGAAAAGGAATACTAAAATGACATTAAAAATTTGTTTGGTAATCATTATAACATTGTCAATTGTAGCTATTATAGCATGTATATTTACTGGAAAGTTCTTTTATAATTTAGCTATAAATCCAAACTCATCAAAAAAGATGATATTTAGCAACGATGGCCTTTCTCATCATGAGCTTTCAAAAGAAGAAGAATGGCTAGAAAAATACTCAAAATTTGAAGAGGTATTTACAACTTCATTTGATGGATTAAAACTACATGGGTATCAAGTATTAAATAAAGATACAAATAAATGGGCTATAACAGTCCATGGTTATATGACAGATGCATTTAGTCTTAGTACAAAGGCATTACATTATTATGAGATAGGATATAACGTTTTGGCAATCGATTTAAGAGGCCATGGAAAAAGCAAAGGTAATTATATAGGAATGGGATATCATGATGCGAAAGACCTTATTGAATGGATAAAATACATAAACTCAAAATATAGTGATGCAGAAATTCTAATTCACGGAGTATCTATGGGAGCGGCTACTGTAATGATAGCTTCTTCATTAGATGAACTTCCAACAAACGTAAAAGTAATAATTGAGGATTGTGGCTATACATGTGCACTAGAACAATTTAAATTCCAATTAAAGAAATTATTTAATCTACCATCATTTCCTATACTAAATATAGCTAATTTAGCGGTAAAAATAAAGGCAGGATATTTTTTAAACGAAGCTTCACCAATAGAAGCTGTAAAAAATTCAAAAGTTCCAATGATGTTTATTCATGGTGATAAAGATACATTTGTACCTTTTTATATGTTAGATGAGCTTTATGATGCTTGTAGTAGTGAAAAGTCTAAATTAGTTGTAAAAGAAGCTAGTCATGCACATGCAGAGGACGAAAATCCAGATTTATATTGGAGAGAAATAGACAAATTTGTAAATAAGTATATGTAGCGCAGAGTAGAATTATTATTTTATAAGAAAGGGGTTAAAAAATGAAAGTTTATACTAAAAACGGTGATAAAGGGATGACATCTTTAATAGGTGGTAAAAAAATTGAAAAAGATGATATAAGAGTAGAAGCATATGGTACAATAGATGAGCTAAACTCATATATAGGTCTTTGTTACCATTATTTAAAAGAAGACTCAGATAAAGAAGCTTTAAGAAAAATTCAAGTAAAATTATTTGATATAGGAGCTGAATTATCATCACCTAATTACAAACGTATTAAAAATATAACAAAAGAAGAAGATGTAGAAGAACTTGAAAGATTAGTAGATTATTATACAGATAAAATAGAAAAAATAAATGAGTTTATAGTTCCAGGAACATCTATAGCATCAGCAAACTTACATATTGCTAGAACTATATGTAGAAGATGCGAAAGAAGGATACTTTCTTTATCAAAACAAGATGAAATAAATTTAGTTATTTTAAAATATATAAATAGATTATCGGATTTTCTATACATATTAGCTCGTTATAGCGAGGATGAAATAATACCTGTTAAGTTTTAGGTATATAATATAAGCTTCACATACAGCTTACTATAACAAAAAACCTCCCTTTAGAGATTTTAGGGGAGGTTTTTATATCTAAATAGCCTTAGAATAAAGATTTATTTCGAGACTTTATTTGCATTTAAAATACTCATTTTCACTTCTGATGAAAGAACATTATAATTTAGTATATCTTCCTTAGTCATTTTAAAATCATCTTCTCTACAAGCTTTCATAAATGATTTTATAGAGTATATATTTTGTAAGAATAATTTAAATGATGGATTTTCTTTAAATAACATCACATTAACAGCTAACATAACTATATAGGCTTTAAGTGAGAAATAAAAATAATATCGTTTTAATCTAGAGTATTCTCCAGTATCTTTTAAAAATAATCTAATAAGTGCGTATGCCTTCATATAGTCATTTTGTGTTTGAAGACATATATTTCTAACTATGCTAGTTTTTCTAATTCTATAGTAATAAAGAGCATCATTTATAACAGCTATTTTGTCTGCTTTATATATAAGCTGTGACATAATAGCCAAATCTTCAAATTTCATATCTGGGAATGAATTAAAATCTTCAAATATCTCTCTTTTCCATAGTTTGTTCCACAAATAAGAGTGGATTAAGTTATCTGGAATTAACCCCTTTAATATGTCGTATTTATTGAATACTCCTCTTCTGAATTTATAAAATACAGGTTTAGCTAAGTTTATTTGTTCGTAATATCTATAGAAATTACAGATAACAATGTCGCTTCTAGTATCTATTGCCGCATCGTATAGTCTACTTAAATAATTTTCTCTTACAAAGTCATCACTGTCTAAAAAAGCAAGATAATCTCCCTTTGCATGTTTAAGTGCTGTGTTGCGAGTTTTTGCAACGCCGCTATTTACTTGATTTATAACTTTGATTTTTTCTGATTTTTTTTCATATTCCCTTAAAATTTCAAGAGAGTTGTCCGTAGAACCGTCGTTTACACATATAACTTCATAAGATGTAAAATCTTGTTCTAATATAGAATCAAGGCATCTTCTTAAATAAGTTGATGTATTGTAAACAGGAACTATGACACTTATTTTTGGATTTATAGTATTCATAATTCACCACCTTAATATTTGTTTCAGTTTTTAATAGTTAAAGTATACCATATATACCTTATATCTAATCTTACAGTTTTATTACAAATTAGTAATAAAAACCATATTTTTTATTACAAACAAATTAGTTTATATATAATATTATTTTAAAAATATATTTTTGAATTTAAGACTTAAATTTATGGCATTTAAAATCCATATCAGTTAATATTAATAATATATCCTTAAATTTAAAATTTTAAAAGGGGTGTCTTTATGATTATAAAAGGTGATTTTAATGAGGCCCCACAGGCTTATAAACCGATTGAAAAGATTATAAATAATATTTATGATACTGTAGAAATAACAAAAATAATAAAACCAATATACAATTTTAAGAGCAATTAGAGTAAAAATACTTATTTAGGGGGAGATAAGATGGATCCATTAGTAGTAATAATTCAGGGACAACAATTTAAACTTAAAAATCTAAACAACTTAGTAGCTTCAATATTTGGAAAAAGCTACTTTGATTTATCGCAAGAAGAAAGACTAAAAGTTAGATATGAAAAAGCACATGCTATAAGTCAATTTCATAAATATTTACCAATAGTCAATACAGAACAAGGTACATATGGTGATAACTTCGATATAGTAAAAAAAGATTATGATTTTGAAAATGCTTTTATAATAGACGATGATTATTCATATATACTATCTTTATGTAAGATAAACAGTTTTATGCTTCTTGAAGTTAGAAATTCAAATATATTTACAGGGCTTATAGATAAAAGTGAGATAAAAGATGATTTAGTAGTTATAAATCATTTTGCAAAAGAAATATTAGACGAATTATACAATTAATTTAAATTTTTTATAATTCAAAATATAGTATAAAGTGATTGATTTCAGAAATAAGTTTACATAATTGTGTTATGGCAAACTTATTTCTTTTTTTTTATTGATATGACAAAAATGTAATTTAATATTTCGTAAAAATAATTTATAATTATGTAAGGATATAGTATATATTTTTATATTATTTTTCTTTAATATATAGATTAATATATGTTAAGGAGGAATTGAAAGGATGGTTTGACTTGAATAATAAAATATTAGTTGCAGATGATGAAAAAGAAATAAGAGATTTACTTGAAATATACCTTCTAAACGAAGGCTATAAAGTTGTAAAAGCGAAAGATGGCCAAGAAGCTTTAGATATAATAGAAAATGAGGATGTTGATTTATTAGTTTTAGATATAATGATGCCTAAAGTTAACGGTATAGAGGTATGTAAAAAAGTAAGACAAAATAAAAATATGCCTATTTTAATGTTGAGCGCAAAATCTGAGGATATGGATAAGATACAAGGCCTTATGACAGGTGCAGATGACTATATGACAAAGCCTTTTAATCCATTAGAGTTTACAGTAAGGGTTAAAGCACTTCTTAGAAGAAGCTACTATTTAAATAATAATAATTCCTCTGAAGAAAGTGATTTAATAAATGTTGGTTCGCTTACTATAGACAAAACTAGACATAGAGTAGTTGCAGATGGAGAAGAAATATCTCTTACAGCGAGAGAGTTTGACATACTTTATTTAATGGCAAGCAATAAAGGTAGAGTATTTTCATCTGAGGAGATATTTGAAAAAGTATGGAAAGAGAAATACTTTCAATCAAATAACACTGTAATGGTTCATATTAGTAGACTTAGAGATAAACTAGATAAACATTTAAATGGCGAAAAAATAATTCACACAGTGTGGGGAGTTGGTTATAAAATTGAAAAATAAAAAGGCATTTTATTATGCTATATTACCTATAGCTTATTTTATTTTCAGCCTTATATTAGTCTCAGTTGTATTTGGAGTATTGAAAATAGTATTAGATATATATTATAGATACAATAGCCAATACGGAGGTACTGTTGTAGATGCAATAAAATTCTTTATGCTTTTTAGAGCTCAAACAGGACTTGATCGTAATTTAAATTATTTAATTATTGCTATATGTACATTTGTTACATATTTCTTATTTATGAGAAAAACCTTTATCAGTTTGTCTAAAATTGTAGAAGCTACAAATCAAATGGCAGCAGGAGACTTGGATAAAGTTATAGACATAGATTGTAAAGGAGATACAAAGATTTTAGGAGATAATATAAATATTATATCTAGACTTTTAAAAGATGTTACGGTCCAAGAGAGAAAGGCACAGCAAACAAAGGCTGACCTTATAACAAATGTATCACATGATTTAAGAACGCCTTTAACTTCAATAAAAGGATATTTAGGCCTTATAAATGAAGATAAATATAGAGATGAAGTTCAGCTTAGATATTATGTAGATATAGCTTATCAAAAGTCAAAAGAACTAGAAGTCCTTATAAACGACTTATTTGAGCTTACAAAGGTCCAAAATAACTCTATAACGCTTGATAAAATAGAAATAGATTTAGTTGAACTTCTAAATCAAATTATATTCCAATTTGGATACCAATTTCAAAGCGAGAAAATTAAAGAGAGAAGCTTCTTTTCTGAGGATAAACTCATAATATACGCTGATCCGAATAAATTAGTTAGAGTGTTTCAAAACCTAATAAATAATGGTATTAAATACGGAACGGGAGAGTTTTTAGATATATATGCATATAAAAAAGGAAGTTATGCTGTAGTAGATGTAGTAAGCTATGGAAATCCTATACCATCTGTTGAGCTTCCTTATATATTTGATAAATTTTATAGAGTAGAGAAGTCTAGAAATAAAAATGATGGTGGTTCAGGTCTTGGACTTGCTATTACTAAAAGCATAGTAACACTTCATGGTGGAATAATAAATGCACAAAGTGATGGAGAAAAGACAATATTTAAAGTTATGTTGCCGCTTTTAGATAAAAAAATTAAAAACGAAAACAAAAATAGTTAAAAATTCTACTTATGAAAATTATTTTTCGTAAGTTATTTCATTATTTTGACTTAAAAAAATCATCAAAGACTAGTTTTTTGATGATTTTTTTGTGTTTTTGAAAATATTTCCAAAATGTAACTTTTTTTTTGTACAAAAGTAGACTATACTTTAAGTAAGAAGTGTTTCATAAGAGGGGGGAATGAATCATGACAATGGACAACTTAATAAAAATTTTAGCCACTATCGCAGTAATAGGAATTATTATATACTATGCGCTAGAAAGTAAACATCAAAGAGAACAAAAATCAAAAAATAAAGTAAAGAAAATTCTTTCTGAAAACGTTAAATTTATGATTTTTGGGAATGAAGGAAGTCCTAATATCGCTTTAGGAAAAGATAATTGTGTATATCTATTAGATTCTAATAATGTAACATTACATAAATTTACATTAGATGAAGTTTTAGATTTAAATATACATTATCATATAAGAGCAGATAAAAATAGTAGTGTTATTTCTCCGTCATTAACGCTAGATAATCAAACTTATATAGATAAGGTTGACTTAAACTTACGTGTAGTTGATGGTAATGAATATGCAGTAGGCTATGTTCCATATATGAAGCATGTTGAATCTAATGAAGTAAGAAGTAAAATTATTCAAATGAAGAGATTCATATTAATGGTTGAAAGAGAAAAAGAAGGAAATAGCGTTGTAAATAATTAACTCACGAATTTAAAATTGAATACGAAAAATCCAGGGGACTATAATCTCATATAGTTCCCTTTTAATTTATCTTTATTCTGAAGTTCTTCAAAATGTAAAAAATTAACATAGAAAATTTGTATTTATATATATATCTAATTGAGTATATAATATATAATATAATATTGTACTGAGTATAGAGCAATCTATACTACATAAATATAAAAATTACTAATTCATATATAGGAGGAAATCAATATGAGTAAATCACCAGTACCAACTCCGCATTTAGAAGCAAAAGTTGGAGATATAGCAGAAACAGTATTATTACCAGGAGATCCACTAAGAGCTAAATTTATAGCTGAAACTTTCTTAGAAGATGTTGTTCAATACAACACTGTAAGAGGTATGTACGGGTATACAGGATACTATAATGGAAAAAGAATATCTGTTCAAGGTTCAGGAATGGGTATGCCATCAATGGGAATATACTCTTATGAGTTAATACATTTCTATGGTGTTAAAAATCTTATAAGAATAGGTTCTGCAGGAGCAATAAGCGACGATTTAAACTTACACGATGTAGTAATAGGTATGGGAGCTTGTACAGACTCAAACTATGCAGCTCAATATAAATTACCAGGTACATATGCACCTATAGCAAGCTTTGACTTATTAGAAAAAGCTGTAAACAAAGCTAGAGAATTAGATATAGATGTAACAATAGGAAACGTAGTATCAAGTGACGTATTCTACGGAGATGACGGACTTGAAAGTTTTAAATCATGGCAAAAAATGGGTGCTCTTTGCGTAGAAATGGAAGCAGCAGCTCTTTACATGAATGCAGCTAGAGCAGGAGTTAACGCTCTTTGTATAGTAACTATATCTGACTGTCCATTAAGAGGACTTGAAACTACATCAGCTGAAAGACAAACTGCTTTCACTAATATGATGAAAATAGCTTTAAGTTTAGCTTAATAATAAGATATTAAAAAGGCATGTAACCATATAGGTATATGCCTTTTTGTTTTAGGATTTTGTATATATATTTTTATTTATAGTTTTAAAAATATATATGAGTTAAAATTAATAATATTCGTGTAAGTATGTATATTTTTAAGGTAGTCAAAATTATTACTGCGGGGATTTTTGAGACTTTCACGAATGTTAAAGGGCAAAAAGTTAAATAAAATACGCTTTTTAATGGTGTGATTTTTATATATACAATAAATTAATATAAAACACAATATAGAATCACATAAAAATAAAGCCTACTAAATACGTTAAGTAAGCTTTATTTTATTTCGCATTATAATACTCTAAATACACCTGTAACAGTTCCAACAATTTCAACATCTCTTTCATTCAAAATGATAGGTTCCATAAATTCGTTTTCTGGTTGAAGTCTAACTGTGCTTCCTTCTTTGAAAAACCTCTTTACAGTAGCAGATTCTTTATTTACTAGGGCTACTACTATTTGTGAGTTAGAAGCTGTAGAACCTTTATCGACTACAACATAGTCGTTATTTAAAATACCAGCATTTATCATACTTTCCCCTTTTACTTTTAGAAGGAATGTATCATTACCTTTTATAAGTTGAGCAGGTAGTGGTATATATTCTTGGATATTTTGCTGTGCTAAAATCGGTTCACCAGCAGTTACTTGACCTACTAGAGGAAGATTTATCATTTCTTGCATTGTATTATTGTTATTTACAAAAACATTTCCACCATCTAATATTTCTATCGCTCTCGGTTTTGTAGGGTCACGTCTTATGTATCCTAATTTTTCGAGTTTGTTTAGATGAGAGTGAACAGTTGATGTAGATTTAAGACCTACAGCTTGACAAATCTCCCTAACTGAAGGTGGATATCCTTTAGATAAAAGTTGTTCCTTAATAAATTCTAAAATCATGAGTTGTTTATTTGTTAATGTATTTGAATTCATAAAAATCACTCATTTCTTTTTTTATTTGTAAAGTAATTTTCATTTTGACTTTACTATTTATTATATTGTACCATAATGCTTTTTTATATACAAACATTTGTTCTTGTTTTTAGAAAATTTCAATGATTAGCTATACTAATTAATTTATAAGGCTATTCTTTATTTTCGTCTTTTATATCAGCTTCTGTATCTATGTTGACATCATTAGCTTCTAAATTATTATTAGATTCATTATCTGAAGCTTTCGTATCATCTAAGCTAACTTCTTCATTTTCGTCTAACCATTCAAAGTTATTTACTATATCTCGTTTTATATTTTTTTTATGAGCTGCATATAATTGTGTTGTAGTTACGTTATCGTGGTCTAATAATGCCTTTACATCGTATATTGAAAATCCAGATTGGATTAGAGAAGTCGCAGCTGTTGCTCTAAGCTTGTGTGGAGAGTATCCTTTATCGCGAGAGGTATGCATACAAATAGAGGTATACTTTTTAACAAGCTGTCTTATAGCTCTTGGTGTAAGGCGTTTTCTTTGTAGTGATAAAAATAGGGCATCTTGTACATCTTCTGGTAAATCTTCTGACTTTGGTCTTTCGTAATTTATATAATCTATTACTACATTTTCACAAGTTTTATTTATAGGCATTAAAACTTCTTTACCGCGTTTTCTATATATTTTAAATTCGCCCCTTGAAAAATTAAATGATGATATATTAAGTTCACGAAGCTCGTTTAATCTAAGTCCGTATGTAACAAATAAGGCAAGTATTGCTTTGTCACGAAGTTTTGTCTTTTCCCAATATACTTTTTCTTTTTCAGTTAGTCCCTCGCCACTTTCAACAGCATCTAACATAACCATAACTTCATCAATATCAAGCCTCTTTATAGCGTCTGGTTGCGGTTTTGGGAGCTTTATTGGATTAAATCCATCAGTTATATTGGTTGGAAGCTGTTCGTTTCTATAAAGGAATTTAAAAAGGGTAGATATAGATGATTTTTTTCTGGCTAAGGCTCTATTGTTATTTTCATAGACAAATGTGTGATCTTCTCTTTCTTTATAATATCTAGGGCAGTAGTCCCCTAAAAACAAATTAACATCTCTTGATTTTATATTTTTAAAGTCTTCTACCGTCAAGTTTTTAATATCATCTTTATCAGTAAGTCCGCTTTCGTTTACGATATATTCACAAAAGAATATAATATCCTCTAAATAAGCTGCTCTTGTCGAAACTGCGACGGAGCTTTTTAAATATACAAAGTAGTCTTTCATAAAAGAAGGCAGCCTCTTTTCGTATTCCATAGCTTTTTCAATTAGCAAATGGTCCCTAAGCACGATGTTGTCTGGTCTGTCTGATTTATTGCTTATCTTTAATTCTTTTTTATTACTCAATTTACTACCTCCAATAAGTAATTTAAATTTGGATTAAATATATGTATTTGTATTTTCTATTATTCTATCATTCATGATTATTTACTTCAAATATAAATATTATTTAAATACGACTGTGAAATGTGACAAAGTCATAGACAAAACAAATTATATGTGTATAATATATCTTACATGAAAATAATTATTAATAAAAAGGAGTTAGAAATGACAGAACCATCAATGTATCATAGTCAGGGATATAATTGCGCAGAAGCATTAATAAAATCATATAATGAGGAACACAACACAGATATACCAGTATCACTTGGGAGTGGAATGGGGACTGGTATGGCTGTAGGAAGCTTATGTGGGGCTGTAAACGCTGCAGCAATGATAATTGGATATGTAAAAGGGAGAGAAAGCAACCAAGACATCAATGTAGCTAGAGCTTATTCAAGGGAGTTAATGAAAAATATAAGAGATAACTTTGAGTCTGAAATTTGTTTAGAACTAAAACAAAATGGAATAAGTTGTGAAGAGATAATAGATCATTCATATGATGCTTTAAAAGAATTATTAAGTAGATAGAGATTTGATTAAAAAATAAAAAGTAGTAAAGCATTTTTTTGCCTTACTACTTTTTTGTTTAATATAAATAACATTTACTATAAGTTTTATTATCTAAGATATAATCTCTAGTGACTCTTCTAGAAACACTACATAATACTTCATAATTAATAGTCCCTCGTCTAGAAGCTAAATCCTCAGCAGTAACTCCAACTTCGTCTCCCATTATTAAAACTTCATCTTCAATATTTACATTTAAACCTTCTGGGATTTTAACCATACATTGATCCATGCATATTCTTCCAACAACATCACATAAAACACCGTTTATCATTACTTTAGGGTTGTTTTGTGTTCTATCAAAACCATCTGCATATCCTATTGCTAGTGTAGCTAATGTAGAAGCTTCTTTAAATTCATAAGTATATCCGTAGCTTACCTTTGTACCTGGGGCTACTGTTTTAATATTTGTTATTATTGTTTTAAGCTTCATAGCAGGTTTTAACTCAACTTCTTTTGAAACTTCATCTGATGGATAGTGGCCATATAAACCTATACCAAGTCTAACCATATTAAATCCTAATTCTTTTAAGTCTATAATAGCAGCCGTATTAGATACGTGTTTAAATTGTATATCTATATTAGCTTTTTCTAAAGCATCTATTACTTTTTTATATCTTTCTAATTGTAAATAAGTTTCTTTTTTATCAGTTTCATCAGCAGTAGCAAAATGAGTATATATACCGTCTATATTTAAGTTTATTAACTCTTTTAGTTTTAGTATATCGTTTATACTGTTATCATCTGTTAAAAATCCAAGTCTGCTCATACCAGTATCGATTTTTATATGTATACTAGCCTTTTTGCCTAATTTTCCAGCCTTTTGGTTTATTATCTTGGCCATTTCATAAGAATATACTGTTATGCCTATATATCTATGTATAGCTTCTTCTATATCACATTCAGATATATAACCCATACAAAGGATAGGTGTGTGAATATTGTTATTTCTAAGTTCAACAGCTTCTTCAAATCTAGCTACTGAAAAATAATCGGCCTTTTCTTGTTGTAACATTTTAGCTACTTCAACAGCTCCATGGCCATAAGCATCGGCTTTTACAACACAACAAACCTTTGTATCAGATTTTAATGTGTTTTTAAGTGCGTGGAAGTTGTGTTTTATATTATTTAAATTAATTTCTGCCCAAGTTCCTCTTTTCATATTTAAAATACCTTCTTTCATCTTTATTAACTATATTTGATATTGATTTTTAAATATTTAAATAAAATTTATTTAAATTTATATTATAGATATTTTTTTATTTTATCATTCATATGTAATAACTTCAAATAAAATTTAATGAAAGAAGTAGTATATTTGTTAGTCTATAATCTTAAGAAGCATAAACAATAATAAGAAGCTTTCTAGAGTTAAAAGGGGTATCACATTTTTAAACTTTTTACCTTTATGGTGAATTACTTTCATAGATATTAACATACTAATTGAACCTCCCATAAAAGCCAGTGTTAAAAGTGTTTTTTCTGAAATTCTAAATTCATTTTTGATAGCTTTTCTTTTATCTATGTACATAAGACAGAAGAGAGCTATGTTTATAAATATTAAGTAAAGCATAAATAACATAATGATCTCCTTCATTTTATTATAGATATTTATTATAGTAAATTTTTATTTAAAATAATAGTAAATAGATTAAAGTTAATTTTATGTGCTTGTTATATAGCTTTATCAGATTTTGTAAAAGTCTGGGTTGTTATGGCAGAAATTTTGATATCTTTGTTTGTATACATCAACTTAGTAAATGATGATAATAAAAAGTTTATTATAATAAATTTACTCACGAAAGAAATAAACAAAATATCATCTAAAAAATTCGATTACTCATATTTATATAATGAAGCTGAAGGCTATTATGACTTAGATGAACTTTATAAAGAAGTTGATACATCTTTAAAGGTACAAAAGAAAAATAAAATTAAAAAGAGTCTATGCTATATATTATCTATTACTATGTTTTTATCTGGGGTTATTGGAGTTATAATTTTTGGCATAGGATCACAAACAAAACAATTTGAGATAGTCAACGAATACAGTCCTTTATATGATGAAAAGCATCATATAGCAGTAGATGAAGATGATAGACTTTATGTAGTTTGTGAGAATTACACAGAGATTTTTGATAAAGAAGGCAATTTCTTAATGAAAGTAAATCATGGTAGGGGAGTCACATCAGTTTATTTAAACTTTAGAAATGGATTAACATCATTTTTACTTCATGGCAAAGGTAAAGAGTACGAAGAGCCTAATTACTACCACGAATTTGTAGTTGATATATCGAATAAGAAGATTTTAAATAAGAATACATATAAAGAAGCTCAAATAGAGATAGAAAATCCCAATAGAAGTCGATACTATATGAAAGAAGATACATTATATACCATACGAGACGATAAAGTCTATATAGAAGGCGATGGAGTCGACAAAGTCTTAGATTTAAATAGTCCAAAGAGTCCAATTTTCTTTGGTTACTTTTTTATATTAGCTGCTATGGGGGTATCATTATTGTTTTTTACTAGATTAAGATATAGATAAAATAAAGGGTAGAGAAGTATTATAAAAAAAATCTAGAATACTTAGATGAAGCTGGAATTTATTCTATAAAACTATCAGAGGATAAAGTTTAAAAAGATGGTAATTTACAGTATTCTGAAGATCTAAGTATAATGGGCAAAAAAATGGCGAATCAAAGGATCAAGTTTTTAGTAGCTTGAATTCTATAGAATTTGAGTAAAGTAAATTGATTTAGTTTTATTATTTTTAATACTGAGATATAAAGTCTCAGTATTTTTTTGTTTATTTTTTTAATAGTTTTAGAATTGTCTGAAAATATCAAAAAAATAAAGATTTAAGCATAAAAACACTATTATTTGTAATCTACATTTAACTATTCCCTAAATCCACATTTGAGGAATACTTGAATCGATATGCTTAAATAAACCATACTCTACTCTTTGTAAATAATTTTTATAAAAAAATAATGTATTGTCATTTTTTATAAAAAACAACCACCTTTGATAATTTGATTTTATCAAAGGTGGTTACTCTATGTATAATTACTTTAACTTATTTATAGTGATTTTTTATTCTATAATATAGTTTTTATTAACTTTTTCTAATGACAATATTTTTTCAAATTGATATTTTGTTAATTTTATAAAAATAGTATACGATTTTTCATATATCCATATAAAACTTAACAGAATTACTATTCTGCTTTACATCTTCAACTTTATATTACAGATAATTACTGCTCTATATTTGGCCTATCCTACTCTATCACTTGCTCTGTATATTAGCTATTTAAATCAACAAATTTTATTTATTTGATTCATAATTAAATCAACTTTGACTTTAAAAAAGTTATAAATTTTTAAATAAAATATTCTTTTACATGTATATTCAATTATTTCTTTGTATTTTTCATTTAAATCATTTTTTAATATTAAATTTATAATCTTTTTAAATCTTTTTAAATCTTTATTTGATTCTATTTTATAGTTAATAACAAATAATGCTAAATTGCTATAATTAAAATAATCCTTTTAAGTCATCTATTATATGTTTTATATTACTTTCTAAATTAAATATTTCTGTCATAAAATCCCCCTTAATTTGACATTTACTTGAATAATTGTATATTTGTATATAATTCGTTTAGTAAAGGCTCATACAAGGCTTTAATGCCTTTATATAGCTTCTCTTTTAATAAAGTTTTCGTTATATGTTTCTTTATAGCACCTATAAAATTATCTCTATCTTGAATAACTATAACATCTTTATCTAATAAATCTTTTATATCTTCATAGATTATGACAAGAATTCTTTCTAAGTCTTTTTCATCTAAATTTGGATAGTGTTCTATAAAAGATTGATAAGTTTTTACAAAACCAAAATTTCCACCATAGGTTTTAGAAAGCCTTTCATTTTCATCATTTATTGACATAACTTGCTTTAAAATATTTTCTAATCCATTAGTTATTTCATCAATATCACTTAGATTAGATATTGAAAGTTTATCAAATATTTCAGCTAATAATTCATTAAGTTTTTTAATTTTTATATCTTCTTTATTTTTATTATTTTTGATTTCCTTTTGTATTGCTTCAACAATCTTTGTTAATTTTTCAATCTCAACTTTACTAAATTCTAATTCCCCTAAATTCAGTATTAGAATTTGAGTTTTTATAAACTCATATATAATCTCTATAACTTCTTCATTTGAGATTATATCCATCATTTGAACTGTATTAGAAGATAAGTTTATAAAATCTATTCTATTTTGTATAATGCGAATTAGTTGTTTAATTCTATTACTATCTATTTGTTTTGCATAATCAAATGCTCTTAATAAAACAAATTCAGTTTCACATTCTTTTATACCATTTAAGAACCTTCTAGCTTTTAATAATGTTTCCTTATTAAAGCAGCTTACTTGTTTTGAAAAATTTTCTAAATTATCAGTATTAACATCTATGCAGATATTCTCTAAACTATCTACATATTTATGATATTTTTTATTTATATCTTCTTTGTCAATTACTAAACCAGATAAAGAACCTTCATTTTCTCCATTTTCATTTAATTCTGCTTCAAGTTCTTTTATATAAGCTTCTATCGTTCTATCATATTCTTTCTCAATATCAACAAAATCAACTATATACCCGTATTTATAAACCCTTCCATTTGGTGATTTATATGGTCTGTTTACCCTAGAAATTGTTTGAAGTAAAGACTGCTCTTTAGGTCCTCTAAGTAAGTACATTTTCTTTAATCTACTTACATCATAACCAGTAGTAAGCATAAAATTAACCAATAATATATCTGGTTTTAATGTGTTTTTAAAATCTAATTGATTATTCTTATTTATTTTAGATTGAGTTGCATCTGCATTATCTGAAATAACAAGTCCTGTTTTTAATGTTGAATTTTCTTCAAACCATGTATGTATCTTTTTAGCTTGTAAACCAGTTCTACAAACAATCATTCCACCTATGGTATTATCTGTATTTTCAAACCTAAAATTATTAAAATCTTTTTCTATAAATGTACCTAAAGCTTTTATATACGCATCAGATTCATAAATATCTTTATCTTCTAAATCAAGATTTTTCTTTATTTCTGATCTTGCAATTGTATCTATATTTTCTTTTTTTATTCTAAGAGTATATCCATCTGCGATAGATTTATCATAGAAGTATTTATGTATATAGTCGCCAAACTTTAAATTAGAACGTTCTTTTTTAGACAAAAGAGGCGTCCCTGTTAAAGCTATAAATACACCATCTGTATCACAAGTCATAAGATTTTTGTTATATTTTTCTTAGCATAATAATCTCTAATAATACGATTTGAAAAAGCTGCTAAACCAGTTTTACCACTTGCCATATAATTCCGCCTTTACCACCTGACTCAAGTCTTTCTATAATCTTTCTAGTTGCAAAGAATTGAGGGTATCTCATTATATGTTTTTGAGGTGTATTACCATTTATAAACATAATTCCATATCTTAAGAAATATAGAAATCTTTCTTTATCATAAATTGATGTAATAAAACTATTGCAAGGTGTTGTAGTTTTTAAATTTTCTTCAAATTCTAAAGTATCTGTTACTTATGGATTATAACCACAATCTTTAGTAATCTTTTTAATAGTATCTGTATCAACTTCTTTATAATTATAATCTGTTAAATATGAATAACTATCTTCTCTAAAAAATGAAAATGAAGTGTTATTGCCATTAGGTGTAGTATAAAATGAACCAGCTTTAATATCTTCTACATCATCATTTTCTTCTTCATATTCCATATTATTTGAAAATGATACAAATTGTATAAGATTGAAAAACTTCTTAAAGTTTTTATTTTTTAATCTTTGGTTTATCATTCTATCAAATTCTTTTGTATTCCACCCTCATTATTTGGCTTTTTCACTTCTAAGAAGGCAAATGGTATTCCATTTATCAATATATTTATATCTGGTCTAAAAGAACCTTCTTTTGTGTCTTTTTGAATAGTAAAAGGTAATTCATCTACAATAGCAAAATCATTATTTTCTATATTATCAAAATCTATTAGTTTTACTTTCCCTAGAGGATTAATTAACCAATTATAAAATTCTTTTCCTAAATCATTAGTTTTTATAATACTATTTATATCTATCAAAATAGATTGTATTTCATTATTAGAAAAAGTCTTATTATTTATTCTTTCTAATGAAGGTCTAAATCTATTTAGAAATATCTTTGTATTAAAATCTATATCTGCCTCTTTTAATGATTGATAACTATATCCAAGTCTAAAAAAATGTATTGTAGCTGGTAATTTAACTCTTGTATCTTCATTAAAAATCATTTACTTATTCACTCTCCTCCTTATTTATTATATCTAGTGATACATCGTTTGTGGAAATATATGTAAATTCCATATTGCTATTATATAAAATTATTTTTATTTAATAAATATTAGAGTGCGATAAAGATATATTTAATAAGTATTGTTTTTAATAAGATTGAGTAAGGGATATTTTTTAAACTACTTAATAAGAACGTACTTTTGATTGCCATTTTTGTAAATGTATAATATGTATTGTTATATAATGCGAAATAATTATAAATGAAATATTATTAAAATATAGAAACTTATTGTTGATGTATTTTAAGGGGGGTATTATGTGTTATTCATGGGAAAAGGAATTTGAAATTGAGTTTGGAGATTTATTTAAACAGAATAATAAAGAGGATAATAATAAAGAAGATTTAAAAATTATTATTGGGCAGAGTCCATATAAGCAAAAAATAAATGGAAAAGAGTTTAAAGTTAGTAGTTGTAAGAATCCTTATTGTGAACTTGGAGAAACAGTTGCCTTTTTTGTTACAGATTGGATTAAGATTCAAGATTCATTAGAGATGATATTTAATTTATTATTTAATGGGAGTATCAATAGTCTAAAGGTATTGAGTTATTTAAGAGAAAATAAGATACCTGCGGATGAATTTGCAGACTATTTATATATAAATCATAACTTAGTTCTAACTAATATTGCTATAAATAATAAAGACTGCAATATTAAAAGAATAGAATCTTTCATAAAGGACAATAACAATAAAAATATATATTTATTATTAGTAGGTAAAAAAGCCACAAAAATTTTAAATGGCCAAGTTGATAAGTATATTAAAGATTTTGTAGAGTTCATACATCCAAGTGGACAAAATCTAAATAAACCTAAATGCCAACAAATATATTTTAATAATTGGTATAGTTTTAAAATTAATAATAATAGTAGTAAAAACTTTATTATTAAGAAATTTATTTTATAATGATAAAAATATATTGATGTACAAAAATGACAGAATTATAATTATTATATATAAAGAATAAATTATTATAACAAAAAAGAGAGGCGAATATATTTTGAGTGATATATTAAAAGGTCTAAATGATGAACAAATTGAAGCCGTAACAACTACTGAAGGATATGTAAGAATTGTAGCAGGTGCAGGGTCTGGAAAAACAAAAGCTCTTACAAATAGATATGCATATTTAGTTGATGAATTAGGTGTATCAACTTCTAATATATTATGTGTAACATTTACAAATAAAGCTGCAAATGAAATGAAAAAAAGAATAAGAAAAATGATAGGAGATAATGATACTGGTTTTGTATGTACATTTCATGGTTTTAGTTTGCAACTTTTAAGAGAGGATATACATGTCATAAACTACCCACAAAATTTTGTTGTTTTAGATCAAGAAGATACAGAAATAATTTTAAAAAATGTTTATGATACTGTAAATATAAAATCAAACTTATGTAAATTTGATGAAGCTAGAAAATATATAGGTCTATGCAAAAAAAATATGAGACATATACCTTATTTAATAGATGTAGAAAATGATAAATTAAAGAAAGACTTTGAAAATGAAAATACTAATTTAAAAGAAAAAATTTTCTTAGGGTATCTTTATGAACAAAAAAATGCTTTGGATTAGATTTTGATGATTTAATAACACTTGCATATTATATATTAAATATTTTTGAAGATAAATGTAAGAAATGGCAAGAACGTATGATGTATGTTATGGTAGATGAATTTCAAGATTTAAATGATATGCAGTATGAATTAGCAAATATTCTTAGCAATTATCATAAAAATTTATTTGTAGTAGGTGATCCAGACCAAACTATTTATTCATGGAGAGGTGCAAATATTAATTACATTATAAATTTTGACAAAAATCACGAAGATACAAAAACTATTATTTTAAATAAAAATTATCGTTCTTCAAAAGACATATTAGATGCATCAAATTCTTTAATAAAAAACAACAAAAATAGAATAAAGAAAGATTTAATTTCTGTTAAAGGAAAAAATATAAAAACTTTATATAATCATGCTAAAACTCAAAGAGAAGAAGCTGAATGGATTACTAAACAAATTAAATCACTCATTTCATCAGGTAAAAAATATAATGAAATTGCAATCTTATATAGAGCTCATTATGTATCAAGGACTTTAGAGGAAATATTTATTAGAAATAAAATTCCTTACACTATTTATAGTGGAATAGAGTTTTATAAACGTAAAGAAATAAAAGATATACTTTCTTATTTAAGGATGATTGTTTATGGAGACGATTTGTCTTTTCAAAGGATTATAAATGAACCAAGAAGAAATTTTGGAAATAAAAGAATGTCATTTGTTAAAGAATATGCAGAATTGCATAATTGCTCAATGTATAATGCTTTAAAAGAAAACTTAGATGATAATATAATAAAAACTACTCGAGCTAATGAATTTGTTGACTTAATAGAAAAATATAGAAAGATATACAAAGAAATGAATTTTTCAGATGTTTTATCTAGTATACTTGAGGAAAGTGGTTATGAAGCTATGCTTAGATTAGCTGGAGAAGATAGTAGACTAGATAATTTAGCTGAATTAAAGCAATCTATATTTGAATACGAAAAAAGTACCGGAGAAATAAATTATTTAGAGGATTATCTTCAAAATATTGCCTTATTTACTAATGCAGATAAAGAATATGAAAAAGATTCAATAAAAATGATGACTATACATTCAGCTAAAGGTCTTGAATTTCCATATGTATTCGTATGTGAATTAAATGAAGGAGTTTTTCCAAATAAACATATTAGAACAGAAAGTGAACTAGAAGAAGAACGTAGACTGGCTTATGTTGCATACACGAGAGCTGAAAATATATTATTTTTAAGTGATGCAGAAGGTAAAAATTATGATGGTACATTTAGATATCCTTCTAGATTTATATTTAATATAAATAAAGATTTTTTAGAATATACAGTTGAACTTGATGAACAATTAGTTGATGATGCTACAAGTTTTATAAATGATTCTGAAGAAAAAATATCACCTCCTAAAGTAATGTTTAATGTCGGAGATTTTGTTAGACACAAACTTTTAGGCATTGGAAAAATTTTAGAAGTAAGAGATGATATTTATTCTTATGTTATAAAATTTAATAATAGTAAAACAGAAAGAAATATTAGCTTTAAAACATTTTTAGAAAAAGTATAATTCTTTATAAGAGAGGTGAAAAATAAAAACTTTCACTTCTCTTGTTGTAATTTAATTTACTTTATAGAAATGTAAGTGTTATAATAACAAATAAAATATTTCCAAATAATATATGTTACTTGATTGCTGCTGCTATAAGAATCACTTTCATAATAACTATCTTTTATATTTTGATTTGAAAAAATATCTAATGCTTGTGATATAGCATCATAACTATATGAAATATGTCCATTTTTATTTATATCATTACAAATCTTCTTAAATATATCATACTCACAATTTGGAAAATATCTATCATCTAATTCTAATATTTCTTGTTTCATATTTCCTGCAATATAATCATAATTTAAAAACCTATATTTTAACTGTAATGCATATAAAATATAAATTGAATTTAAATATTCTTTAATTATATAATCACTATCTGCTTGCATCATAATAATTTCATTATCCTTTTGTGGAGAGGCAAACTTTTTTAAATGTTTTTCCGTAAATTTAAGTAAGTATTTATCAAGAATATAATTATTTGAAGTATCAATTATAAAATTATGTAATCTTATTTGCTCGTTTCTTTTTAATATTTCAATTTTATTTAATGCATTTTCTAGTGAATAATCTTCGCAGATAGTTGATTTATATTCATAGTTGTAAATCAAAGTATTGCATGTCATACTAGGATTACAATAAATATGTAATTCATTATCGCAATAATCATTGTATTTAAATAAGCAAGTTCCTAATGATTTTGAATAACTTAATATATCTCTAGAATTTGAACCATTTACTTGATTTCTAATGCTTTCTGCTATATATACATCAATATTTTTATGGGGCATTATAGGAAATCTTTCATCTTCTATTCTATAATCTCTTAGTAGTCCCCCATAAGATTTTCTACATCTTCTACTCTAAAACAAATCATACTATCATACACTCCAATCAACTTAAATTTAAAGATATATTTATTATAAAATATTTTATAGTATAATACAAATATATAAACAACTATTATTATAAATAATTCTTAGAACTAAAAAATAATTTATAGATAGATTTGTATAAGATTTATAGTAATAGAATATACTACACATATATAATATATTAATAAGTTAAAATTTAGTTACTTATAAAAAATACCCCTTGATAATATGTATTTGAGGAATAGTTAAACGTTGGTCTCTATTCATCCCCTAGAACCTAAATTTCATAAAAATCGCGAATTATCGAGTTATCGATAATTTATCGATTTGCGGTATTTTTTTAATAACACCAATAGTATTATCATACATTGTAATTGGCTCACCTATTCATGTTTATATTAATCATGAGTATATAGATCACATAACTTTTTGTAACTTATAAATAATCACTTCATTTTATAATAACTTTTTTAATCTACCTAAGTTAAACTAAATTATAATAATTAAATCAAGAAGTTCTAATTTCTAAGTGTAAATTTATATTAATTTAGATTTCTTAATATATTACACATAAAAATTGATTTATTTTACTAAGCTTCAGTCTAAAACATCCTGAATTATTTCAACTAAACAATATAAAAAGCGATATACTGCAAATCAAACAGATATATCGCTTTACTCCTCTACTCTACTATATTTCAAGTTTCTACATTTTTTTATTTTTTTCTCTTTCAAAACAATGTTTACACATAGACTTATATCTTTCATTTCCGCCTATTTCAATTTGTTCGCCGTCTAGAAGTATTTCTCCATTTTCATTTATGCGGGCGTTGATTGTAGCTTTTTTGCCACATGCACAAACTGTTTTTAATTCTCTAATATCATCTGCTAATTCAAACAATACCTTACTTCCTTCAAAGAAGCATTGTCTAAAATCTGTTTTTAACCCAAAACAAACTACTGTATATTTAAGAGAAATTTGATATAATTCCTTTACTTGTTTTTCAGCAAGAAATTGAGCTTCATCAAGCATTATTATAGTTTTAGGATCATTTATCTTATCTAAGTATTTTGAGAAAGTCTCATCTTCATAAACAAGAGTACAAGAAGCTTCTAGACCTGCTCTTGAAGCTATTACGCCTTTATTTTCGCTATCTTTAAAACTTCCCCTTGTATCCATAGCTGGTTTATATAAAAAGACTTTATATCCAGCTTCTTCGTAATTGTATTTCCATGTAAGAAGCTGCATACTTTTACCTGAATTCATCGCTCCGTAACAAAATATCAATTTACTCATAAATCCTCCTTGTATTGTATCAAATTTTTATTTAAATCTTATTTATTAAAATATTGTCTTTAAAGTAATTATTATAACATTAATCACATCAAAATAAAACTTATTTGCTTAAGGTCTTACATAGAGTAATAAATTCTTCTAAGGATTGTGTTATCTAATTATAAAGTTATTTAAAAAATATCTTATTGGGTGAAAGAAAAAATAAAAAATTAATTTAAAAATATAGAAATTTGGGTAACATAAATATTATTGAAATATATATAAGACTTTTAAGAATTTCAGGAGGTTTATATGAAATCTTTAAATAATAAAGTTGCCCTAGTAACATCAGCTACTAGAGGGATTGGATTAGCTTGTGCCCTAAAATTAGCACAAAACGGCGCAAAAGTTTATATGGGTGCTAGAAGATTAGATGCTGCACAAGAGATATGCGACAACCACGCTGATGAAGGCCTGATTATGGCTCCAGTGTTTTTTGACGCATTTAATAAAGACAGTTATAAAACTATGGTAGATGAAGTTATAGAAAAAGAAGGTAAAATAGACATACTTGTAAATAACTACGGAACTGGTGATCCAGAAAAAGACTTAGATTTAATAAATACAGATGAAGATGCTTTCTTTAGATTACTAGACTTAAATTTAGGAAGTGTGTTTAGAATAACTAAATTAGTAGTTCCACATATGATAAAAAATAACCGTGGCGGAAGTATAGTAAATATATCATCTATAAGTGGTACTGTTCCCGATATATCTAGAATTGGATACGGTGTATCAAAAGCTTCTGTAAACAATATAACTCAACAAATAGCGATGCAATACGCTAAATACAATATAAGATGCAATGCGGTACTTCCTGGCATGACTGCTACAGATTCTGTGAAAGAATCTTTAAACGATGAATTTAAAAAATCATTTTTATCACATATACCACTAAATAGAATGGGTACTCCAGAAGATATAGCAAATGCAGTATATTTCTTTGCTAGCGATAAATCAGCTTATATAACTGGTTCAGTTTTAGAAGTTTCTGGAGGATATCATCTTGGTACTCCTCAATATTCGGATTTTGTAGGAAAATCAAGACAAAGTTAAAAAGCAGAGGTTTTTAGACCTCTGCTTTTTTCTATTTAAGATTCCCACAATCTCTATTATAAAACCTTATCTAGGTTCTACAATTAATTTTATAGCAGTTTTTTGATCGCCTTCTATATTAATGTCAGTAAATGCTGGTACACATACAAGATCCATACCACTAGGTGCTACAAATCCTCTTGCAATTGCAATGGCTTTTACTGCTTGGTTTAAAGCTCCTGCACCTATTGCTTGAATTTCAGCGCTACCTTTTTCTCTTAGTACTCCTGCTAAAGCTCCAGCTACAGAATTAGGATTAGATTTTGATGAAACTTTTAATACTTCCATTTTAATGTCCTCCTCAGATTTTTTTATTATTTTTTAAGTACTAAATTTAACTTGTTAAACTTGTATTTATATATTTCTATAAAATTTCTTTAAATTCCTTTAAAATAAAATCAACAAATATATTTAATTTATGATTGTATTTTACAATGAATTTAAGTTTTAATTTTAAAAATAAACTAAATAAGATATTTAATTTAAAAATTAAAATTCATTAGCGATTTAATGTCAATAAGATATAATAAATTGATTTACATAAATATATTATTTATCTTTTTTTATCCAAAATAAAATTGAAAATTTTTATAAATGTTTCTTAAATTAAAGATTTTATTATAAATATAATCTATAATTAAGATATACGAATATTAAGGGGGATGAATTATGGATTTTGCAATGTCTGTTCTTAAAGAAGATGAGAATATATTAGCTTCTTTAAAATGCAATTTAAAAAGTTTTATCGATTTTACAATAGTAGATGAAAATGGGGTTTTATTAGTTACAGATACTAGAGTTTTATTTTGTAAGTATATAGGACGCAATTTATCTGTTGTACATAATTTTGATTACAAATTAATAACTTCTTTTAATCTTAAAGAAGACGATGATAAAAATAAATATATAATATTTAAATATAATGGTGATAGAGTTAAGATCACCAATATACAATCTGGAGATATATTAAAAGTATGTGAAGTGATTTCTAACAAACAACGAGTATTGTAATATAAAAAAGCCTGCATTTTAAAATACAGGCTTTTTTATAGGAAATCATCTTCTCTTGCTGCAATATTCAAGTTCTAATATCTCTACTTCTTCATAAGATACGTTTAAAAGTTTTACAATTGTATGTTTTCCAATATTATTTTTTAAAAGTTCTACTATAGCACTTTGTCTATTAGCTTCTCTCTCCTCTCTTTTCAAGTCATGTTCAAATAAAACAGGTATGTAATATTGATAAAGTATTAAAAGAGCCGGTATTATAAAATAGAATTTACAACCTAAAATTCCGATTATAACTGTTATATGGGCTAATATTTTATTTAAAAGTGCTACATTTTTAAGTTGATTTGTTTTTTTGTTTAATATCAAATTAATTAAGCTTATAAGGAAAACTATTATACATAATGGGTATAAAGCATATCCACAAACAAAATTAATATAATCCGTTCCAGGAACAAATTTATTTCCAATTACAACGAGATTGCCATATACATATTCATATAAACAAGCTATAAGTCCTAAAATTGCTCCAAAAGCTTGTGCATACATATAAATCCCCCCTTTAAATAAATTTAACTTGTATAATTTAATATATGCTAGATATAATCTATATATATGTATTAAATTTATTTGAAGATATTTATATTTTTTAAAAAAAGTTATATAATTTAATAGAAATTAAAAATAAAAATTATATTATAATAGATATATTAAGACAAAATTTGAAAGGGTGAATATATGTTTAGTAGTTTCGAATTTATTTTTAAAATAGTATTCTTTTGTCTTTCTATCGCATGGATAGGCAATATATTGTTACTTAATTCAGAGAGGCAAATTTTAATAAATCCTCTACTAATGTTACTAGCTGCATTAATAATAGTAATACCTAGTGATGCAAAAGAGGTATTTGGATTTGAAGTTGATAGCGTTAAAACATTTTTATACGGTTTTTACTGTGTTGTAATTATGGTAGGATTACCTCTTACAAAAGGTAAAAAAGGTAAACTTAGAAAAAGATTATAATAGAAAAGACTAATTACAGATTTTATACTGTAATTAGTCTTTTTTTCTATTTTACTTTTACATTTATTGTTGTAGTTGAATCATCGTAGAAATTATCATCTATAGATATTTTTACTTTGCATTCTCCAGGAGAGACTGCTTTTATTTTATTGCCTTCTTCTAAATTTAATACTTTATTATCGTATATTGATACTACATATTTTATATTTGTAGGTATTTCATCTGAAACTTCCCAATATTTTTCATACTTTTTATTTTTTATGTCTTTGCATAAAAGTTTGTCCAAAGATACTTTTTCACCTTTCTTTAAGTTTAGGTTTTTATAAACTGAATTGAATTTATATTGGTTATCTTTATTTTTTATAAAGTTTAAATTGTAATTTATGTCTATTCCTTTTTTAATTAATTTATTTAGTACTGAATTATCTGTTATGTAGTTATTTAGTAAGTTTATATTTTTTATGTTCTTTAAGTTTAGAATTTCACTAGGAAGCTCTTTTATATTATTGTTAACAAAAACAAAGTTTTGTATATTTTTTAAATAAGAAATTCCTTCTAAGCTTTCTATACCTTCTCCTGTCGCATAAAACTCTCCTGATAGATCTGCTATCTTGTCTAATGTAATTTCTTGATGTTTGAAGTTTCTAGTTATTACATTTCTAAAATTAGCATCTGGAAATAGCATTTTTAAATCTTCGTCACTTAAAGCTTTATTTGATGCTATATCAGGCTTTTTGCTAACTACAAGTTTTTTGCTGTCAGTTTCTTTAGCTTCTGTTTTAGAGTCTTGTTTTACTAGAGCTTTATTAGTTTTTAAAGCGTATACTCCATTTTGAGTATTATGTGTATCTAGGCAATTACTAGCAGTTGTTAATAATGTTATTGTAAAAAGAATGGAACAAAGTTTAATATATTTCATATTCATCAATGCTTGCGTTTTATTGCAAGCTGTCACCTCCTTTTTATTTAATAGAAAATATTAGATATTATATAAGTATTTTCTATTAACATTATTAAAACTCCTTGTAAGTTTTATACACTTTCGTAACAATAATTTCTACTAATTTATATATAATTCAATATATATAGAGGTTTATAGAGGTTTTACAGCCTCTAAACGATGTATTTTTATATTTTGTGACATAAACTTATCTTCATATTCTGTTGTCACATTTTCAAATTCTGTGTTATTTGCTAAGTCTAATGATATATTTTTTAATTTCCAGTTACAATCTGCCACTTCGTTTAGAGAGAACTCGAATAAACCGACATTATCAGTTTTAAAGTGGATTTCTCCTTTATCTTTTAATATTGTAGCGTATTTATCTAAGAATCCCCTGTGAAGTAATCTTCTTTTTGCCCATCTTTTCTTTGGCCATGGATCACAGAAGTTTATGTATACTCTAGATATTTCGCCTTTATCGAAGTAATCTAGTATATTTGAAACATCTGCCCATAAGAATACTATATTATCTAAATTAGCTTCATCTGCTTTTTCAACACCTTTTACTAACACTTCTTCTTTTATTTCCATAGCTATGTAGTTTATATCTGGGTTTTGTTTTGCTAGAGTTGTTATAAACTTACCACGACCAGTTCCTACCTCGATGTGTATTGGATTGTCGTTTTTAAATCTTTCACTCCATTTTCCTTTTAAATCTTCTATATTTTCTCTTATAACGTAATTTGTATAACTTAATAGTTTAATATCTGCGCCTTTTTTTCTTCTTCTTCTCAAATTAATTACTGCCGCATAATTTAAGCGACATTTCCTCCTTAATAATGTTATTTAATCAAGAGTATATTTATATCTCTTATTGTGCTTATTAATTTTATCACAATTTGCTTAGATAGCAAAATATTTATTTTGGTTTATACAATAAAACACCTCATAAATGATATTATTACCACTTATGAGGTGTTTTATATTTAATTTAAATTATTTTAATTAGCAACCGCTGCATCCATCACAACAGCTTCCACCGCATTCTGAGTATCCAGTGTCTCTTTGTGGTGGATTGTCTACTGATACGACAAATCCTTGTGGTGGTACTTCAGATATTGTAACATTTCCGTATGTTAAATATTCATTATCATCCATTATAAAATGTATTCCACCTAAGTCATAAGATGTATCTGACATTTGTTCTTCATCTAAAGCAAGTGAAAATACTGCTCCTGAACAAGCGAAACCAGCAAAATAAACTCTTACATTTTGTGGTTTGTCTTGATTGTTTTCTAATATTTCTTTTAGTACGTCTAGTGCACTTTGAGGTGCTTGAACCTTCATATGATCATCCCTTTCGTATATTATTGCATATATTAAGTATACAATAAAATGGAGAATTTAGGTATATATTTTGAAAATTCACCATTTCTTTAATTTATTTTGTGTAATCATTTCTATATAATACGAATTTATTGCATTTTACAGTTTTGTTATTTGAATTTTTAAATCGTTTTACAAAATCGTTATTATGCGTGAAGTTTAACTTTTCTAAATAACATTTTGAATATATATTGTCATTATAAGTTATAGCATATATATAGTTTAGATTTAATTTGTTAAATCCATATTGTAGTAAAACTTCTGTTAGTTCGTATGCTAAATTATTACCCCAAAAATCTGGGTTTAAACATATACCTATTTCGCCGTTTGTGGCATTTTGAGATATATTGTTAAATCCGACATTGCCTATGACTTTGTTTTGGTTTTTCAATAAAACAGCGTAGTGACCTAACCTTCCTTTTTCGTAGTTATTTATAAAGAAGCTTTTTATAAATCGCGCCGTATCAGAAGGTGTTTTATGGACCTTTATAGGTAAAAATTTTACTACATCAGGTTTGCTGTAGTATTCATATAAATCATCTACATCATCTAGAGTAATTGGTCTTAATATACAGTTTTGTGTCTCCAAAATTTCCATTTGAGGATACATTATAACTCCCCCTATATAAATCAAGATTGTTTATATTATAGTCTATGAAAAAATACAAGGTGGAGTTAAAGTTATATATATTTACCAAGTGAATAAATCTATCTTTTTGATTTCGCTTTCTAATATATCTATATCCATAGTATCCATTATAGTAATAGATATTGTATTTTCATGTACAGGGCTTTTAGCAGCTTCTGTTACTTTTGAACATACTCCAGAAATCGCTTTTCCCTCATCTAATTCTACTCTTACAGTTTTCCCTAAATATTGATTGAAATCCATGATGTTTTCCTCCTTAATACAAAGTTCCCCATATTTATATATTTTTGCTCTCAACATATTATAGCAGTATTTACTTTTTATGGATAGCGTTTAAAAATATGTTTAATGTCATAGTTTTAAATTAAAGGGATATATTTAATAGTTGTAGAATATGTATAGATAAGACTGATGTATATAAGGGAGAGAATTGTTTTTATGATGAACAAGATAAAAATATTTTTTGCTACTTTAGGGGTGATGCTTTTAGTTTTTGTTTTGACTCTTGGGAGGAACGATGAAAGCCTTCGACCTATGTTTACGATGTTGATACAAATCTATTTATTTTTTACTATGTTTGTGATTTTGATTGGTGGTTTTTTCGAGTATATTTATAGAAAGAGATAGATGAAATTTATACAAAAATTGATGGATTTTTAGGTGTGAAATTTTAAAACTCTGGGACTAATTTTTATTAGTTTTGGAGTTTTTATTTTTATAATTTAATGTGAATATGATATAAAATAGATTGGTTTTTATATCTACAAATGATGAGAAAATTTATGTTTTTTGAAGAGATTAATAAGAGATTTGGAGTTGAGTTTTATTATAGAACTCTATAAATTGAATTCAATATTCTTGTTAATGGCATAAAATATATACTTTTATGCCGTTTTTATTAAAATAGTTATATTTCAACGTTTTTAATACATCAAAAACAGTCTATGTCAGTAAAATGTCAGCTTTTTTACTGCTTTTTTTATGGTTTTATGGTAAAATATTTATAGAATAATTTTATTTTTTTACACTTTGTGCGAGCTTATAAAACACAAAATTTTACTATGGAGGGGATAATATGAGTTATGCTTTTATACGAAAAAGAAGTAAAAATTACATCGTATATTTAGAATATACAGACGAGACAACTGGCAAAAAGAAACAAAAAAATATGGGATCTTATCCCCTAAAAAGAGATGCATCGAAGAGATTAAATGAGTTAAAAGAAGAAATTTATAACGACGATTTAGTAGCTCCAAATGACATGAAATTAGAAAAATATCTGATGGATTTCTTAGAAAAATATAAACTAAATTTGTCGATTACTACATATAATTGTTACATTAGAATATGCAAAAAATACATAAATCCGATGCTTGGAAACATAAAATTGAATGATTTAAAACCGATTCATATACAAAATTACGTCGATGATTTGGTCGGAATTTTAAGTCCACAGACGATAAAAATACATATAAATATACTTAATTTAGCTTTGAAAAGAGCTTATAAATTAAAACTTGTTAAGTATGATATAGTAGATTGTATCGAAATTCCTAAAAATAAAAAGTTCAAAAGCGAAGTTTATGACCAAAAAGATATAGCAAAATTGTTAGAAACTATAAAAAATACAGACCTAGAATTACCTATAAATTTAGCAGTTGGACTTGGTCTTCGTATATCAGAAGTCTTAGGACTTAGCTGGAGCGATATAGATTTTATGGAAAATACTATAACAATAGAGAAAATCACAGCTAGAGATAGCGGTAAAGTTATACTAAAAGAACCTAAAACAGATACTTCAAAAAGGACTATTTCAGCTCCAAAAGAAGTTATAGCTATGCTTAAAGATTATAAAAGAAAGTATCTACAAGATAAGCTTCAGGGTAAAATAAAGGATTGTAATCTATTGTTTTTCGATAAAAATGAAAATCCTATAGCTGAAGATGTTTTAAGTAAAAAGTTCAGTCGTTTTTTAAAGAAACACAATCTAAAGCATATACGTTTCCATGATTTAAGACATTCACATGTAACTTTACTTATAAATGCAAAAGTACCTATAAAAGTTATTTCAGAGAGAGTTGGTCACTCAAATGTAAATACAACTTTAAACATCTACTCTCACACTCTTAAAGAAATGGATCAAGAAGCTTCAGAAAAAATTTCGGAAAGTATATTTAAATTAGGTTAATTAAAAATCGAATTAAAAGTCAGAAAAAAGCCACTTTGTATACGCCTTTTTAAGAGGTTTTACAAGTGGTTTTTATATTCACTTATCATAAACATATTTAAACTTATTAAAAACCATTTTAAAGCTTTTTATTGGAAAATTACTTTAAATACATAAAATAATTACCGATAATAAAATTATGTAAACTAAAACAATTAAATCATTAGATTTGTTAGAAATTATAATATAATAAATTCGTTTTAAAATAAGATAGATATAAAAATAATATTTTAGGTTATAATAACAAAATGGATGGACGAAACATTTGTGTATGGATTTTCTCATGGATCAACAGGAGATAAATTAAAAGGCAAAAAAAGAATTTTTACCTCCACTAAAACAATTCGCAAATTTATGTTAAATGCAATGGTGTGGTTATTTAATTATATATTGTTGTTTTTGAAAATCTCAAAAATCTAACCTTTTTAAATCGTTTTTAAAGCAATTCAAAAAGATTGTTAATGCATTTACTTATCTACAAAATAAAAATCTATTACAAAGCCTTTTATAGCCTCTTTTATTAAAATGGTATAAAAAACAGATTTTAGTTTACATAATTTCATTATAGTATACTTTATTATAATCGCCCCTTATTTCTTCAAGTACGCTACCCTTTCCTATACGTTATAAAAAGTACCCAGATCTATCAAAAGATAAATCCAGATACTTTTAAAAAACTATATACTCTCTTGTCTTATATTATCTATAATATTTTCTTTGCTTATTTTCTTAAGTGGTATATATGAAGCTATAAAAGTTATAATAAATATAGCCACTACACATATAAGTATCGCTTTATATGGTATTAGTGTTTGAACTGTAATTACACCTTCTAATATTTTATTCATAAGCACATTCAAACAGATTCCTATTGGAATACCGTAAAGCAGTGAAAGTATTCCGTATAATATACTTTCCATATAAATCATCTTTTTAAATCCTTGAGGCGTTACACCTATAGATTTAATTACTGCAAATTCTCTTTTTCTAAGATTTATATTAGTACTTATTGTATTTATTATGTTGGTTACACTAACTAGAGATATAACTACTATAAATCCATATACGAATATTTTCATAACATTCATAGTTTGCTCAAGTTTTTGAGCTTCATCTATTGAATCTATTACGCTTAAGTTATTTTCTTCTGCTACTTTTTTGACCTCGTCTCTAGTAGACTTTTCTTGATTTGTAGCTACGTAATATGAATTTGAGCTTGATTCATCATCTTTTATACCAAGTGAAGGTATTAAATCATCATATGCTACTACTCCAAATGATGTTTCTGGGTATTGATTATTTCCTGTTAAGATTTCATCTGTTATAGCTAGTATTTTTAATTTTACTTCTTTTTCACTTTCCTTTCCATCAGAATCATATGAAGTTATTGTACAATTTAAAGTATCTCCAACTTTATAATTTGAAAGAACTACTTTACCTTTTTTAGCTAGTGATTCTTGATAACTATATCTTACTAAAATCACACCATTTTCAGCTTTAGCAGTTTTTCTATCAAATTTTCCTTCTGATAATTTTATATTTGATATGCTAAAATCTCCAGGAGTATATAATCTACTATTTATAAAATTATAAGTAGAATTATCCATATCTACATAATCGCTTTGTTTTAAACTTTCTCTTAAATCTTTATTTATATTTTTTTCATCAACATGAACATTTAAATTTAAATTATAGCCTTTATCAATTGCTACATCTTTTAGACCATTTATTTTTTTAAGTTCATCTATAGTTTTTTGAACTTCTTCTTTGGTAAGCAAGTTATTTTCATATAATGTCAAATCATTTGTAATACTTCCATAGTTAATTTGATTAGCTTCTATAAACATATCTACAAACCCATTAAATGATATAAAGATTACTATACTTATAACAAGAGAAAATAAAGTGATTCTAAATTTACCTTTATTTCTTCTTAAATTTTTATATGCAAGTTCGCCTTCTGTTTTAAAAATCTTTTTGACAAGTTTAGAGCTTTTGATTTTTCCAACTTTTAAATTAGAGCTATTTCTTATAGCTTCAAGTGGTGATATCTTAGCTGCATTTATAGCTGGTATTAAAGCTGATATAAATATAGTAAGCAGTATTACAAGTGTACTTATAATTAATACGATTGGGCTAAATACTACTCTTAAATCTAATTCACCAAACATAGAAGTTTTAAAGAATATTTTTATAACTTTAAATACTATATCGATAGCTACTGTACCACTTAAAAGTCCAATAGGTATTCCAACTATACTTACTAAAAAAACTTCTAAAAATACTAGCTTCATAATTTGAGATTTTGTAGCACCTATAGAATTTAATATACCGAACTGTTTTTTACGTTCACTTATAGCTATACTAAATGAATTGTATATAGTAGCTATAGTAGCTATTATAACAAGTGAAGCTACAAGGGCTACTATAAGTATTAATGTTGTATTTATATTATCGTATGAACTTGCACCCAATAATCTAAGTAATCCTTCGTTATACTCTATATCTTTGAAATATAGATTGGTTTGTTCATCATAACTATAACTTTCATCTTTTGGATTATCTTCTTTAACTAATCCTATATTTTTTCCGATTGATATAGCTGTATTGTATATATCTTTAGGATTTTTTGTACATATAGAAACATCAAATTTTTCATTTTTATTTACAGAATTTATATCAAATCCTGTTATTGCGAATAATTTTGAGTTATATGGAGCTTTAGCTAGTGTACCTACAATTTTAAAAGTAGTTTTTTGAGAATTTTTTAATTTACTTATCATACCCATATCATCATAAATTAATTCACCTAAGTCTAAAGTTATTTTATCTCCTATTTTTTTATTCCACTTGTTTAATAAATCTTGTGTAACAATTAGCTCACTTTCATTTTTAGGATAACTTCCTTTTTTTAAGGTGATTTGGAAGCTATTTATTGTATTTTTATCAAAAACATTTATATTTAGTGAGGTTGAATTTTTTTTGTCTAATATAACACTTCCCAAATTCTTTTTATAACCATATTCACTAACTCCTGATGATTTTGTTATAACTTCTGCTTTTTCTTTGTCCATATCAGTGAATGTAGCATAAAAACTTCCGCTACTTTGTATTTGATCTCTCATTTGATAATCCATAAAGCTTGTACATATATTGCCTATACCGCATATAAGTGCAGTTGCAAGGATTATCCCGATTATTGTTACTAGTGTTCTTCTTTTATTTTGTTTTAAATATCTTAGTGTAAGTGAAGTGTATAAGTTCATCTATATCACCTCGTCACTTTTTATTATTCCGTCTTCAATAGTTATAACTCTGTCTGCTTGTAATGCGATATTTGTATCGTGAGTTATCATTATTAAAGTTTGGTTGTATTTTTTAACAGACACTTTCAGAAGCTCCACTATTTCTTTTGAGTTTTTGCTATCTAAGTTACCTGTTGGTTCATCTGCAAGTACTATAGATGGTCTGTTTATTAACGCCCTTCCTATCGATGTTCTTTGTTGTTGTCCGCCTGAAAGCTCACTTGGAAGGTGATTTTCTCTTTCTTTTAAATCAAGTGTTTTTAATAAATCTTCTAGATATTCTTTGTCTATTTTTCTGTTGTCTAATTCTGCTGGAAGAAGTATATTTTCTTTTACTGTAAGTACTGGTATTAAGTTATAAAATTGATATATAAGCCCTACATTTCTTCTTCTGAATATAGCTAAGTCTTTTTCTTTTAAGTCGTATATATTTATATCGTTTATAAATACATTTCCGCTAGTCGGTTTGTCCACACCACCTAGTAAGTGAAGAAGTGTACTTTTACCACTTCCACTTGGGCCGACTATGGCGATAAATTCTCCTTTTTTAATACTTAAATTTATATTTTTAAGTGCATCTACTTTAGCCTCGCCTTTTCCATAACTTTTTGATAGATTTTCTACTCTTAGTAATTCCATTTTATCCTCCCTGAAGTATAATCATAAAGAAATAACATAAAAACTGTTAAGTAATGATTTCTTTATGTATTAATTATTATACTTATATTCTATATTTATTATCTTACAGTCAAGTGAATTAGAAAATTACAATTTAGTCACTAAAGTATAAAGATTTTAAATTTTAAAATATACTTTATTGAATTTATTTAGAATAAATATTTATGAAATGCATAATATATAAACGCAAAAAATCCAGTAGAATCAATATATCTACTGGATTAGTATTTTTAATTAATTGTACCTTTTGTGAAATGTGATATGAAACTCAGTTCCTTTATTCTTTTCGCTTTTTACATATATATCACCATTTTGGCTTTCTATAATCGATTTTGCCATAGCGAGACCTATTCCAACACTGTCACTTTTGCTGTTTTTACCTTTATAAAAGCGTTTAAATATATTTGGAATATCGTCTTTATCTATACCCTCGCCGTTGTCTTTTATTACTATTTCTGAATATATAGGGTTTTCTTCATAACTTATATTTAAATTTCCACCTTCTTTTGTATGTTCTATGCAGTTTTTGATTATATTGCCCAAAGCTTCTGATGACCATTCTATATCACCTATATAAGAAGCTTCTTTATCTCCATTTATATTTAAACTTATATTTTTAAGCTCCATAGGTACAGACAAAGGACTTATAGATCTTCTTATAAGTTCATTTATATTTACTTTTTCTGTTTTAAAATCTATAACTTTAGCTTCTAGTTTTGAAAGCTTTAACATACTTTTGATTAGCCAGTCCATACGAGATAGTTGTGCATTTATTCTATCTAAAAACTCGATTTTCTTTTCTTTATCTAAATCATTATACATAAGGTCAGTCAGTAACATAAGTGATGTCATCGGTGTTTTTAGCTGGTGCGATATATCTGATATAGTATCGTTTAAAAATACTTTTTCGCTGTGTAAAAGGGCCACCTTTTCTTTTAATACAGTTGTCATTTTCATAAGCTCTGTTTTTAAAAGCCCCATTTGACCTTCTTGATTTTTGTTTTTCATTTGGTATTCTCGGCCTTCAGAACTATGATATACATAATCAGTCATATCTTTTATATCATTATATAAATCTATAAAAAAGCTAAATGACAACATAGCAAATGATATAAATACAAATATTATAAATGCAAAGTTTAATTTGATTATTTTCGAAAAATTATTTTTTATTATAGGTTCTTCTTTTAATGTTATTGAACTTTTATAATTATATTTTTCTAATACTTCTTTTCCAAGTTCCACATTTTGATTAGTATTAGACTGAGTTATTATATCTACTATTTCATTTTCTAATTCTGGATGTTTTGATAATATATTTCCGACTATTGCTTGATTATTTATAACTATATTATCTTTAATTATATTTAAGCTCATTATATTTACAAATAACATAATTATTATTGATGCAATAAACATAAGAAAAAGATTTAAGTTGTATTTTTTTACTTCTGGATTAGATAGTATTCTCATTGTCGTCACTTCCATTCCACTTATAACCAAGTCCTCTTACAGTAAGTATATACTGTGGTTTTGATGAGTCGTCTTCTATTTTTTCACGAAGCCTCTTTATATATACGCTAAGTGTATTGTCATTTATAAAATCATACGTAACATCCCAAAGTTTTTCTAATATCTGAGCTCTCGATAGTACCATATTTTTATTTTGGATTAATATTAAAAGAAGCTTGTATTCGGCTGAAGTTAAAAATATCTCTTCGTTATTTTTAAACACCCTAGCTTCCAATGTATGTATTGATATATTTTTGAATTTAAGGATTTTTTTATTGCTATCTTGAGATTTACCTTTCCTTCTAAGTATTGCATTGATTCTCGATATAAGTTCTCTAACTCTAAACGGTTTTGTTATATAGTCGTCGCCTCCTATATCTAACCCTATTACTATATTAACTTCTTCATCACATGCAGTTAAAAATATCACTGGTGTATCTTCATCGTGTTCACGTAATTGTTTTAAAAATTCATATCCATTTCCATCTGGAAGCATAACATCAAGTAGTATTAAGTCGTATTCCTTGCTGTTTACTATTTTTCTCGCATTTTCTAGATTTTCTGCTATATCTAAATTAAAGCCCTCTTGTTCGACTGCATATTTTACAGCAAATGCAATCGTACTGTCGTCTTCTACCATAAGTATATTTCTCATATTTTTCCCTTCTTTTTATAATTTATTTTAATTATAGTTTTATAAATTGCTATTTATATAGTATAAGATTTTTTAAAATTAGTAAATATATAATTTACTTAAGAAAAAAGGATGACATATTTGCCATCCCATATATTATTCTATATCTCCAAGCCTTGAATATCTATTTCTAGCTTTTAATAAAAGATCTTTTACGTATTCATTTTTATGCTCGTCTTTTTCTAATAAACTTATTATTAAAGTTTCACATTCTTTAGCTGTTTTCTTACCTTTAAGATATAGTGATTTATTTATACTTTCTATTTCAGATTTTATATTTTCAAATAAAGTATGTTCTAAATTTATTATATCTATTCTTCTTTCATATATATCTAGAACCTTATTATTTCCGATATAAGCATCGCATAATTTTGTTTCGATAAATGCAGAGCCTGTTTCTTCATTAATTTCTAGACAAATATTTATAAACTCAGTTTTAGCTTTAGCATCTTTTATAGCTTTTGAAGAAACATGGTTATGTGTAATCTTTCCGCTGTATTCTTCTAATATAGAAAACTGTATTACATTTATAGTATTTGTTTTTCTGTATATATCTACACATCCTTTATATTTAGCACTTGGGAATATACTCATTATGCTGTTTTGTATATCTCTGTAATTTGGATGTTTTAAATTTTGTGTATCAAGAAGTAATTTTCCCAGAGCTTTTGCTTTTAATTTTAATTCAGCTTCATCTATAGTTTGTGTTGAATAATCTTTATATTGCTCTATATAATCTTCGTTTTCTTGTCTTTGTGCAGTTACTGCATCTATATAGTAATTTAAAATTCTACTTCCTTCATTTACAGCATATATTGTTTCTATATTTGAGTTAAAATATTTAAGTTCGTTTTCATTATCTAAATAATCTATACTTATATATGCTTTTAATATAGCTTTATTTTTATCATTTTTTTGAATATCTATATAAAGATCGTACACTCTTAGATATTCTTCAACTATTTTTACTTCATTCCATATTTCAGTTTTTCCAAATTCACCAGTATAAGGTTCATTTATTTTAAAAGTTATATGTCCTAAGTTGTTTTTATAATTCACAAAGTCTGACATTACTTCTGCGCTTGGGAAAATATCCTTTATTATATCTTCAAGCTCTGAAGCTGTGTTGTCTTCAAATAATCTAAGGCCTAACTTTTTTATATTTTCGCTTAATGTCGTCTTGTTCATTTCTTACCCCCTATTTTAGTCAGCTATACTTATTGTACCAGTATTTATATATAAAGAATAGTATTTGTTTTGAAAAATAAAGCTTTTTATATATAAAGAGAGTGAACACTATATTTTATGTTCACTCTCTTTGAAACGATAGGATATATTTTTTACATAGCTTTTTGATTGCTATTTACAACCTTTTTAGTTTTTATAAAGTTTCCGATAATTCCACCTAATATTGCTGGTAAAATCCAGTTGAATCCATATTGAGCTAGTGGTAATTTTGAAAGTAAATCAGAAACTTGAGTTATATTAAATAAGCTACTTCCTACTGATAATATACTTACTAATAATGTAACATATGCTACACCTTTAAACGCATTATCATTTTTTATATACTTATCTAAGAAAGTTGTACCTATAAGAGCTACTAGTACAGGACAAACAATTTCTAATACTGGTGCTGAAAATTGTATGATTGTACTTACACCAAAATTAGCTAATATTAAGCTAAATACGCAAATACCTATTACTAGTGTTTGGTATTTTAGCTTTCCATTGCTTATATTAGAAAAATAACTTGCTGCTGATGAAGTAAGTCCTATAGATGTTGTTAAACAAGCTAGAGATACTATTATTCCTAATATTATTTTTCCTGGTTTGCCTAATATAGCATTTGTTATAACTACCATTAAAGAAGCTTGTGGCGTATCTACTCCATAAGTAGTAGATAACATTGAACCTAGATATGTAAGACCAGCATATACTAAAGCTAAAAATACACCTGAGATTAATCCAGATTGAAGTGTAAGCTTAACTTTTTCTTTTGAGTCACTATATCCTCTTTGTATTATTGCTGTTATCGCTACTGTTGAAAATGCAACAGCTGCTAGTGTATCTAATGTTTGATAACCTTGTGCTACCCCTTCTGCAAATAAATTATTTTCTATAAGTTGAGAACTGCTTAAATCTCCTATTGGATTTATTATACCCATTATTATAAGTATAGCTAAGCATACCAAAAGTACCGGTGTTAAAAACTTGCCTATTATATCTACTACTTTTGATGGTCTTATTGTAAGTAATAATGTAAGCCCAAAGAAAATTATTGAAACTATTAGTTTCGCTACTGGTGTATCAAACCCAAGTATAGGTGCTATACCCATTTCATAAGTTGTCGCTCCATTTCTTGGTATTGCAAGTAGTGGTCCAATACATAATATAGATGCTATTATAATTGCTCTTGCAAATTTTTTACCAGCTCTGCTTAAAGTTAAATCTAGATCCCCATCAAATTTAACAGCTGCCATTACTACTACAAGCGCTAGGATTATATCTGTTAGTATAAATCCAGATAGTGAAACTATCCAGTTAGTTCCAGATACAAGTCCTAAATACGGTGGAAATAATAAATTTCCTGCTCCAAAAAACATTGAAAACAATGCGAATCCAACTACTACTACGTCTAGTGCCTTTTTGTTATTCATTTGTACCCCCTGTAATTTAAATAAAATTTATATAGATTATATTGTAATACAAATTATGGAAATTATAAAGCTTTTTTTATAAAATATTTTGAAAATTTTAAACAAACGACAAAAGAAGCTTGCAAAATAGATTACTATCTCACAAGCTTCCTTTATATAAATAACAATATATCAAATATTATTGGTAATTACTTATTAATATTGTATACCCATAACTTCTTTAACGTGTTCTATTGGCATATCTTGATTTGTCCAAAGTTTAAATGCAGCAGCACCTTGGAATAACATCATTGGGAAACCATTTAATGTTTTGCAACCAACTTCTTTAGCCATTTTTAAAAGTGCAGTTTCAGCTGGAGCGTAAACAACGTCTGTTACTATTAAATCTTCTCTTAAGAATGATTTATCTGGTATATAAGTTTGTCCTTCAAGTGGTTTCATACCCATTCCTGTAGCATTTGTGAATATGTAACTTGAAGCTATTTCTTCTTTTAATTTATCTAAATCTTCTAAGTCATATAAAGTAGCTTTACAGTTAGTTTTTTCATTTATATCTTTAACTGTTTTTTGAGCTCTTTCATAAAATTCATCTTTTCTATTGAATATAGATATTTCTTTAACTCCATCAAGAGCAGCTTGTACTTGTATAGCTGTAGCAGCTCCACCAGCACCTACTATAGTCATTTTTTTGCCTATTATATCTATGCCAGCATCTTTTAATCCACTCATATATCCTATTCCATCTGTTATATGACCAGTTAATACACCGTCATCATTAACTATAGTGTTTACAGCACCACACATTTCTGCAGCATCTGATAATTTGTCTAAGTATTTGTGAACTACTGTTTTATTAGGCATTGATACATTAGAACCTCTAACTTTCATTGCTCTAAATCCTTTTATAGTATCTTCTAATTCTTCATTTCCTACTTCAAATGCTAAGTATGCATAATCAAGTCCTAATTTTGCAAATGCTTCATTATGCATTCTTGGTGATGATGAATGTCTTATTGGTGTAGCTATTAATCCTATTAATTCTGTATGTCCTGTTATTCTTTCTGCCATTTTATATTCCTCCGATTTATATATATCTTAATTTTTATTATTTGTTATCAATTAATTATAATTTATTTTATTTCTATATTAACTATTTGCTTTCATGCATTACTTCAAGTATTGTAGCAAGTTTGTCTACTGATATTTGTCCTGGTGCTGAAGCAGCTTTTGCAGCTCCGAAAGTAAGGGCTGAACCGAAAGTTTCTCCTGATAGACGACTTACAAGACCAAGTCCTCCCATAGACATTGTTATTATTGGTCTATTTGCATGTTTTGTAGACATTTCTTCAGTTGCAGCTAATAATGTAACTACATCTTCTGATGTATTTGGCATAACTGCTATTTTAGGTAAATCTGCTCCTAAATCTTGCATTTTGCAAAGTCTTGATATTATTTCTTCTTTTGCTGGTGTTTTAAAGAAGTCGTGGTTTGACATTACAACTTTAACTCCATTATTGTGTGCAGTTTCAACTATATCTTTTACTATTTCATCTCCAGTAAATAATTCTACATCTACTAAATCGACTAATTTAGTTTCTGCTACTGTTTTATTAAGCTGTGCATAATATTCATCACTTACTTCTAGCTCTCCACCTTCTTTTTTGCTTCTGAAAGTGAATAGTATAACAGTTTCTCCAACTTCTTTTCTAAGAGCTTTTACTATTTCTTTTACTTTTTCAAGATCTTCTACGTTTTCGTAGTGGTCAACTCTCCATTCTATTAAATCGAATTTTACATTTTTTAAGAATTTAGCTTCTTCTAAAATTTCTTCATTTGTTTTTCCTACTAAAGGTACACATATTTTTGGGATACCTTCACCTAATTTTAAATTTCTTACTTCAACTATGTTTGCCATTTTATTTCCCCTTATCTATTTAAACTTCGTTAATTTTTTGTCGTTTGTTATACTTATATTATAATACGCCAGTCATGATAATTCTAATATTATTTTCTATTAATATTGATAGGTTTTAACTATCAATTATGTTATACTAAAATCAAATATAATATAGGACGTGAGAAAATGAATTTAAATCAACTTTATTATTTTAAAACAGTAGCAAAACTTCAGCATTTTAGACAAGCAGCAAATGAATTAAATGTATCGCAGCCTAGTTTAAGCCTTGCAATTTCAAATTTAGAAAAAGATTTGGGGACTTATTTATTTGAAAGACAGGGGCGTAACGTAACACTTACTAAATACGGGAAGCTTTATTTAGAATATGTTGAAGAAGCTTTATCGATACTCGAAGTCGGGGAAAAGAAATTAAGACAAATAACAAGTGAGACAGAAGGCCATATCGATATCGCTTATATATACCCACTTGCACCTTATTTTATACCTAAAAAAGTAAGATCATTTTTAGAGTTAGAAAAAAATAAAGATATAACCTTCTCGTTTAGACAAGGGATAACATCTGATTTGATAAAAGGGCTTAAAGATTCAAAATACGATGTAGTCTTTTGCTCATATGTAGAAAATGAAGATGATATAGTATTTGATTTGCTATTTAAAGATGAACTTATATTAATCGTTCCAACAAATCATCCACTTAGTGAATTTGAAAGTATAGATTTAAAAGATATAGCTTCTTATCCAGTCGTAGTATACGATAAAAATACAGCTCTTGGAAAAATAACAAAAGATATTTTTAAAAAAGTCGGCATAAATCCAAAGGTTATTTGTGAAGGCGAAGATGAAAATGGAATATATGGGCTTGTATCAGAGGGATTTGGAGTAGCCGTTGTCACCGATATTGTAAATTACGATAATTTTAATATAAAGAAGATAAAAATTAATAATTCTGGTTGTGATAGATGTATATATATGGCGTATAAGAAAAATACATATCAAGTTCCAGCTGTGAAGAAATTTATAAAATATATAAATGATACTTCTAAGGATATTTTTATAACACAAAAATAAAATTTATTATACAAAAAAGTAAGCAAGTACTATAATTCCTTGCTTACTTTTTACTATATAGATTCTAGAAACTCTATAACCTCAGCTATAATCCAGTCTGGAGTAGAAGCTCCTGCTGTTATACCTATAGATTTGTAGTTTTGTAGTTCTTCCTTATTAAGTTCGTCTTTTGTTTCTATTGCAAATGTATTTGTTAAATCTTTGCATATGTTAACTAGCTTTTGTGTGTTAGAGCTGTGTTTACCACCTATTACTATCATGCAGTCAACTTCTTTTGCCAGATTTTTAGCTGAAAGTTGTCTTTCTTTTGTTGCAGAGCATATTGTGTTTTTCATTACTGTATCTTTTAAAATAGCATTTAGTTTTTCTACTATTTTTTCGTAATTATCTATATCTACAGTAGTTTGACTTACTACACAATATTTTGCATCTTTATCAAATTCTATATTATCTATATCGTCTACATTTTTTATTACTATTGCAGAGTTATCACACCATCCGTTTATACCAACAACTTCTGGGTGTATTTTATTTCCTATTATTATGATTTTATATCCTTTTTTATAAAAATCATTTACTATTTTATGAATTTTTTTCACATAAGGACATGTTGTATCTACTATTTTTACACTTTTGTTTTCAGCTTCGTTGTATACAATTTCTCCAACTCCGTGTGATCTTATAATAACTCTTTCTTTAGATGGTATATTTTCTATTTCTTCTACTACTTTAAGTCCTTTTTCTTCATATTTGCTTACGGCTTGTTTGTTGTGTATTAATGGCCCAAGTGAGTAAACTTCTGTACTTTTATCGTCAAGTTCATCACTTGCCATTTGCATAGCTCTTTTTACACCGAAACAAAATCCAGCATTTTTAGCAATTTTAATTTCCATATGAATCCTCCTATTTTATCTATTTTATTAAATTTATTATATCAAAAAAGCCTCCATCATCAATGATGAAGACTTATTTTCTAGATTTCGCCTTTTTCAAGCTTATAGTAATTTTGTTTTATGATATCCATAACCTCGCCTGATATACGTTCGTGATCTTCACTAGTTAATTTTTGTTTATAGTATTCTTCAAGTGATATAGGTTTACCAAAGTATATTTTAGCAGGTTTAAATAATTTATAGCTAGAGTATATTGTACATGGTACAATTTCTGCTTTTGCTTTTGTTGCAAATAATGAAAGCCCCGCTTTTGCATTGTTAAAATCATCAGTTTTACTTCTTGTTCCTTCTGGGAACATTACAAGGGCATAATCATTTTTTATGTATTTAAGAATTCTCTTTATAGTCCCAAGCCCTGGGTTTTGTCTATTAATAGGTATAATTTCTACTTTATTTAATATTTTTGCTAAAATCTTATTCTTAAATAATTCCTCTTTTGCTATTGCCGTCATCTTTCTTTTTTTATTTACAGCACTTGCTACAAATATAGGATCTAAGTTTGATTTGTGATTTGCAGCTATAATCAAATTACCCTCGCTTGGGATATTTTCTGCACCAATTACTTCAAATTTAAAGAAAGTCCTGCTAAATATACTAAAAATCTTTAGCATAAAATTATAAAAACTCAAATTTATCTCCCCTTTAATCTATTTAATTTTTTGTAGTACTAAATCTACAACTTGGTCAATATCTTTTCCTGTTGTGTCTATTTCTATAGCACCTTCTGCTTTTACAAGTGGAGCGAATTCTCTGTTTGAATCGATTTCGTCTCTTCTTATTATATCTTTTATTATATCTTCTAAAGTTCCTTCATATCCTTTTTCTTTTAACTCGATATAACGTCTTTTGCCTCTTTCTTCTGGAGTTGCTACTAAGAAGAATTTATAATCTGCATTTGGGAATACATAAGAACCGATATCTCTACCGTCTAGTATTACTGCGTTATTTTTACCGATTTCTCTTTGTAAATCTACCATTAAGTATCTAACTTCTTTTATTTTTGCAACGTCAGATACGTTTTTGCTGACTTCTAAAGTTCTTATTTCATCGTTTACTATTTTTGAATCTAGATATATATTGTTATCTCTAAAATCTATTGATGTTTTTTTAGCCATTTCGATTACTGCATTTTCATCTTTAATATCTACGTTATTTTGAAGGCATTTTAAAGTTACAGCTCTATACATTGCTCCTGTGTCTATGTAATTTATGTTTAATCTTTTAGCTATTATTTTAGCTATTGTACTTTTACCTGCTCCTGCAGGTCCATCTACTGCTATTATTATATTTTCCATTGTGTTTCTCCTATTTTTAAATAAATATTAGTTTAAACTAAGTCCTGCTAAATATCCTGTTGAAAATGCTATTTGAAGGTTATATCCTCCAGTTTCAGCATCTAAATCAAGTAATTCACCAGTTATAAATAAGTTCTCTATTTTTTTAGATTCTAAAGTAGATGCATCTACTTCTTTTGTGCTTACACCGCCACATGTCACCATTGCACCTTTAAATCCTAGTGATGATGTTATTGTAAGCTTCATATTTTTAATATATTCTACTATATAGTTTTCATCTTCTTTTGTAAGTGAGTTTCCTTTGATATCGCTTAAATTTAAGATATTTAGAAGCTCTTTTACAAATCCATCAGGAAGAATTGTCTTTAAGTTAGTAGATATATTTTTATTTGGATTATTTCTAATTAAGCTTACTATTTCTTCTTTTGATGTATCTTGCATAAAGTCGATAAATATCTCTACATGTTCTCCTGCTAATACTTTATTTATATATGAGTCTATTATAAGCACTACAGGACCACTTATTCCAAAGTGAGTAAATATCATATCGCCACATTTGCTTATTTTTTTCTTTTTAAGCTTTGTAGAGATTTTTACATTTCTCATAGATATACCTTGAAGATTTTTAACCCAAGTTTCTGCTGTTTTTAGTGGGCATAAAGCCGGCAGTGTTTTAGTTATAGTATGTCCATGTTTTTCTAAAACTTGATACATACTTCCATCAGAACCTGTATGTGCGTAACTTTTTCCTCCAGTAGATAAGATTACTTTATCAGCGTACAATACTTCACTTTTTTCATTTTCTTCAGAAGTTACTACAACACCTTTTATTTTTTCATCTTCTACTATTAAATCTGTTACTTTTGTATTGTATATTATATTTACGTTTTTGTCTTTTAAGTCATCTTCTAATGATTTTATTAGATCTAATGCCTTGTCGTTTTTAGTATATACTTTTGAATCATTTTCTTCTTCGATTTTATATTCTACACCTATGCTGCTTAAATAATCTAATAAATCGTAATTACTAAATGAATAAAAGCTACTGTATAAGAATTTATTGTTGTTTACGACTTTATCGAAAAAGTCTTCTATATATCTGTTGTTTGTTATATTACATCTTCCACCACCAGTAAGTTTAAGCTTCTTTCCTAAAAATTCGTTTCTTTCGATTAAAGTTACACTGTGGTTTTGTTTTGCAGCACTTATAGCTGCCATTATTCCAGAAGGTCCGCCTCCTACAACTATTACTTTAGCCATTATATCCTACTCCAATGCACTGTTTTCTAATTTTGTATCATTTATAATATGTGTAGTATCGTTCATTTTCATAACTACAGGACCATAATCTCTAAGTTCGATTATGTTTAGAGCAGTATTTGCTTGATTTATTCTGTATATGTTTTTAACATCTGAATCTAAGAATGATAAAAGCATAATTCTTGCACATAGAGAGTGAGTTACTAAAACTATGTGTTTTCCATCGTATTTTTCATTTATTTCTTTTATAAAAGCATCTGTTCTTTCTTTTATTTGAGAAAGTGTTTCTCCTTGAGGGATTTTTGCTAGATGTGGTTCATTTCTCCACATTTTATATAACTCAGGATCTTCTTCAATTATATCTTTTATAATTCTTCCTTCCCAAGTCCCAAAATTCATTTCTCTTAAAGCTTCAGTTTTTTCAACTTCTATATTTAATTTGTTTCCGATAATTTCGGCAGTTTGATAAGCTCTTCCTAAATCACTACTGTAGATATAATCTATTGGATATTTAGTCATACTATCTGCTAAAAGTTCAGCTTGTTCTATACCTTTTGGTGTTAAATCTGAATTTCCATGTCCTTGTGTTTTGCCAAGTAAGTTCCATTCAGTCTGTCCATGTCTAACTATATATATTGTATTTGTCAACTATTTCCACTCCTTTGTTTATTTCTCTCAAATTTTAATTATATCATAAATAAATATAATTTCATATGTATTATAAAGCATAAAAACTATCTCACTTATATAAATGAGATAGTTTTTAAATTTAAAGCCATTTATCATTTGGTATTTTTCTATTTTGAATCCTCTTATACACTGATTTTCTAAGAAGTGTGTAAATTACAGAGCTTAGAGGAATAAATAATATCATACCGACAATACCCATAAGTTTTGAACCTAAAGTTATTACAAATATAACCCATATAGGTGGAAGTCCTATTGATTTACCCACAACTCTAGGATATATTAAGTTTCCTTCTATTTGTTGTAATACTGCAAATAAGATTGCAAATACGATTACTTTTATAGGATTTACCATAACAATAAGTATTGAGGCTATGATAAATGCTATACAAAGACCGAAAATAGGTATTAAAGCCATTATTGTAATCATAACACTTATTAAAAGCGCATATGGTATTCTTAGTATTACCATAGTTACAAAGAACATACTTCCAAGTATAAGACATTCAATACATTGATATGTAAAGAAGTTTGTAAATGTTTTATGTGTTAATTTGCCCACTTCAACCATTTTATCTACTATTTTTTCAGGTAAAAATGCATATAGTAATTTTTTTAATTGAACGCTTAATTTTTCTTTTGAAATAAGTATGTAAGCTGCAAATATAAAGCTTATTATTGTACTTATAATTGTTGAAACTACGCCTGTAACTACTCCAAACGTAGAAGTAAATAAGCTGCTAAAAGAGTCTTTGAAGAAGCTTAAAACTTTATTGCTCATGCTTTGCCAGTCTATTTCAATACTTGCAAGATAATCTTGAACCCAGTCCCAGTTTATATTTGTATCTTGTAGCAATTTGCGTAAGCTTTCTACTGACTCTGGAACAGTATTTACTATATTTGTAATCGTATCTATTAGTTTTGGTCCAATTAAAAATACTAAAACTAATATTACTAATATAAATATTAAAAATGTAAGCAACAGGCTAAGCGGTCTTTTTAGCCTTGGAAATTTTCTTTCTAAAAAGTTCATAGGTATGCTCAGAATAAATGCAATTGCAGCACCTACTAAAAATGGTTCTACTATAGAAAGTATATTTGTAAAAATACCAAATATATCTCCAATTCGATATAAAATAAAAACGAGGAATATTAAAAATATAATTCCTTCAAATATTTTTCTTATTTGTTTTTCGTGCACAATAGTACCTCCCAATATGTGAAAATTTATTAAACAAATATCTGTATCTATAATCATATACCAGATTTATGAAATATATACTAAGTTTATGAATTATATGTTACATATTTATTTCGAGTTCAAAATCTACTTCTTCTACATCTAGCATTTTTATCATCTAATTTAAATCTTAAGTTATAATATAATAAAAAACAATAAGTTTGTACATATTTATAGTCAATTTATGATAAAATAAAAAAATAAAGACAATACTAAGGAGAATGACAAAATGGAAGAGATGAGTATTTTAATAACAAACGAAGCAAAAAGAGAATTAGATAAGCTTCTAGAAAATAGTGATAAAACTTGTATAAGAATTCTTACAAGACATATAACTATGACAACTGAAGCTAAAATAGACTTAGAGTTAGACGAACCAAATGCAAATGACAATTGTTATGATGTAGATGGATATAAAATAATAATAAATAAAGTATTAGATTCTCAAATGAACTACATAACTATATCATATGGAGGATTATTAAGCAGAAACGCATTTTGCGTAGAAGCTGATTTTAATTTCTATTATTAAAATATCTTAATAAGGTGATAATATTGATAAAATTAGATACTCTTGAATTAGTACAAAATAATATAAATCAAAATAAAATGACAGTAGTTTACTTCACAGGCAACTCTTGTGGTGCATGTGAAGTTATAAAGAAAAAAATCGAAAAGTTTTTAGAAAACTACCCAAAAATAAAGGCCTATGAAATAAACGGTGAGGAAAATACAAAAATAGCTTATAAGTATAGCGTTTTTTCTATGCCCGTGTTTCTTTTATTTATAGAAGGAAAAGAAAGTATTAGGACTGGAAAGCATGTTGATTTATTGAGTTTAGAAAGAAGTATTGATAGATATTATAATATGATTTATTAAATGGCATAGGCTAGCTAATTAGCCTATGCTTTTTTATTTCAAAACAAAAAGGTATATCGCAATATCTGCGATATACCCTAAAAGTATTACTTATATTATTTAACAACTATGTCTATATTATCTCCGTCTCCATCGACAACTATAGTATCGCCATTTCTAATTTGTCCTGCTATTAATTTTCTAGCTATTATAGTTTCAAGAGTGTTTCCTATATATCTCTTAAGTGGTCTTGCACCGTAGACTGGGTCGTAACCTTCTCTTACCATAATATCTTTTGCAGCATCTGTAACTTCCATATTTATATCTTTATCTTTTAATCTGTTTGATAAGCTATTCATAAATATATCTATTATTTTCTTGATTTCTTCTTTGTCTAGAGATTTGAACATTATAATGTCGTCAACTCTGTTTAAGAATTCTGGTTTAAATCTTCTTTTCATTTCGCCCATTACAAGGTCTTTAGTTTCTTCTGTTATCTTACCTTGATCTTGTAATAAGTAGCTACTACCTATATTTGATGTCATTATGATGATAGTATTTTTAAAGTCTACTGTATTACCTTTGTTATCTGTAAGTCTACCATCATCTAGTATTTGTAAGAACATGTTAAATACATCTTCGTGAGCTTTTTCGATTTCGTCGAATAATATTACTGAATATGGAGCACGTCTAACTGCTTCTGTTAATTGTCCACCTTCTTCATATCCTACATATCCTGGAGGTGGTCCTACAAGTCTAGATACTGAGTGTTTTTCCATGTATTCAGACATATCAATTCTTATTATGTTTTCTTCGCTGTCAAATAATGAACGAGCTAAAGTTTTTGCAAGTTCAGTTTTACCTACACCAGTTGGTCCAAGGAATATAAATGAACCGATTGGTTTGTTTTCATCTTTAAGTCCTGCTCTTGCACGAATTACTGCATTTGATACTGCTGTAACAGCTTCATTTTGTCCTATAACTCTTTCATGAAGCTCATCTTCAAGTTTAAGAAGTTTTTCTCTTTCGCCTTCAACTAATTTAGTTACAGGTATACCAGTCCATTTAGATACTATTTCAGAAATTTCATTTTCAGTAACTTCTTCTTTAAGTAAAGCTGTATCGTATCCACTGCTTATTTTTTCTTCGTATTCTTTTATTTGACTTTCAAGTTTTGGAATTTCACCGTATTTTATTTCAGCAACTTTGTTAAAGTCGTATTCTCTTTCGTATTTTTCAACTTGTCCTTTTAAATCATCAAGTTGTGCTTTTAAGTTTCTAACTTGTAGTATTTGATTTTTTTCTTTTTCATATTTAGCTGTCATTTCGTCATCTTTAGACTTTAATTCAGCTAATTCTTTTTCAAGTATTTCAAGACGTTTTTTACTTTTTTCATCTTCTTCTGTAAGTAGTGCTTCTCTTTCAGTTTCTAGAGTGAATAATTTTCTTCTTACTATGTCAAGTTCTGTTGGTAAAGAATCTATTTCACTACGTATCATAGCGCCAGCTTCATCTATTAAGTCGATAGCTTTATCTGGTAAGAATCTATCAGTTATATATCTATCAGATAATTTAGCGGCAGCTACTATAGCATTGTCGTGAATTCTTATTCCGTGATGTATTTCAAAACGTTCTTTTAAACCTCTAAGTATTGATATTGTATCTTCTACAGTAGGTTCTTCAGCTATTACTGGTTGGAAACGTCTTTCAAGTGCTTTATCTTTTTCGATATATTTTCTATATTCATCAAATGTAGTCGCACCTATACAGTTTAATTCACCACGAGCAAGCATAGGTTTAATTAAGTTACCAGCATCCATAGAACCTTCAGTTTTACCAGCACCAACTATTGTATGAATTTCGTCTATAAATAGTATTATCTTACCTTCAGCATTTTGAACTTCTTTTAATACTGCTTTTAGACGTTCTTCGAATTCACCACGGTATTTAGCACCAGCGATTAATGCACCCATATCAAGTGAGAAGATTATTTTATCTTTTAATCCTTCTGGAACATCTCCTCTAACTATTCTTTCTGCTAAACCTTCAACTATAGCAGTTTTACCTACACCAGGTTCACCAATTAAAACTGGATTGTTTTTAGTTCTTCTTGATAATATTCTTATGATTCTTCTTATTTCTTCGTCCCTACCTATAACAGGGTCTAGTTTATGTTTTTTAGCTAAATCTACTAAGTTTGTACCGAATTTAGCTAGTGCATCATAAGTTCCTTCTGGATCGTTAGAATCTACTCTTTGGCTACCCCTTACACTTGATAAAACTTGTAAGAAGTCGTTTTTGTTAATTCCGTACATTTTAAGTATTTTTCCTACAACAGATTTAGATTCAGTTTCCATCATAGCAAGCATTACGTGTTCAACGCTTATATATGAGTCTTTGAAATCTTTAGATATTTCTTCGGCCTTAATTAGTACTTCTTCAATTCTTCTAGAAGCAGTAACACCTTGTGATGATATACCTTCTCCGTATATTTGAGGTATTTTACCTAATTCTTCGTCTATAGTGCTTTTTAATGCTGCTACAGATACATTCATTTTTTCAAAAATATTTGGAATTAAACCGTCTTCTTGGTTTACTAAAGCAGAAAATAGATGAATAACATCTACTTGTTGATTGTGATGTTTAACTGCCTCATTATAGGCATCGTTTAAACTTTTTTGAACTCTTACTGTCATTCTTTCTATATCCATATTGATCCCTCCATTTATATATTATGTCCTAAATAAAGAGAAATAGATATGCCTTATCGCAAATTTGATAAGTTATTTTGATTTTGCAATTACCCTAAAATTATAAGAAATGTAAATTTCTTTGCATAAAATAAAATTAAAAAGTCTAATTTGATTTTCTTAGACTGTATCTATAAAAACAAGATTTATTTAATCTTTAAATACTATTATAGAACTTTTTTTCAAAAAATCCAGTGTTTTTTGATTACAATTTTGTTTCTTTTCGAATTATTTCAAAAATAACACTTTTTTCATAATTTCTGTGATATTTTAATTATAAATATAAATATTTCTTTATATATTAAGAATTTTTTTGATAAATAAAAAAATATCAATGTGTTTAATATTATCTACTTTAAAATCCTTTTTTCGATTTTATTTTCAAATCCAAACTTAAAAAGATAAAATAAGCAATATTATTCATACAATAGATACCACTTTTTTAAATCAAAAATAAAATTTAATTTGTTTATTATATGTTAAAAATTTAACTTTTGTTTTTTTATATTACATATATTTACAAAAATCTCTAAAAAAATAAAGGAAAAACGCCTTTTCTTAGTGAATTTATAATATAATTAAGTAAGTACTATTTTTTACAGGGGTGATGAAATGAAAAAAATCAAATTCGAAAAGAATGGAAAGATTTTCACTTTAAAAGCTATTGTTTGCGAAAACAAGGATTTAATTAAGTTTATGAATAGAGACTATTTCCTTAAACTATGTAAGAATGGTTGCTCTAATTACAATAAAAATTGGTCTTGTCCTCCAAATAGCCCAAAGTTTGATGAATTCTCAGCAGATTATACAAATTCCCTTCTTGTCGAAGTTACAAGCGAAGTAAGAGATAAAGAAGATTATATGGAAGCTTATATTGAAAATAGAAGTACTTTGGAAGCTTTATTATCTAAAATGCAAATAGATTTTGAATGCTTAAAAACTTCTTGTGGTACATGTAATATATGTAAGAGATGTGCCCTTTTGGACAATAAAAATTGTTATCATCCAGAAGAAATGAGATATTCAATGGAAGCTATGGGGATGGATTTAGCAAAACTATCTGAAGAAATATTTGATCACAAACTTACTTGGAATAGTGAAAATAAAAAATCAAATATATGTACGTCAATAGGTTCTATACTTTTTAACGGTACTTTTTTAGAAGATGATTTCTGTGACTTAGCACGAAATTACAGATTCTAGATTGAAAATTTTAATTTTAAAAAGCTATTTTTAGCTATATTAATTATTACATATAACAACGAAAAAGGAGTGTTTCAAAACAACTTTCTACAGTATTTTGAAACACTCTTTTTAATTAATTTAAATATAAGTTCACTATAGATTTACTATATATTATGGTATAATTCTAAATTTATATCTAAATATATAATAAACAATTTTATACTAAAGATTTTTTATTTATATCAGCTTTAATATGTTTTAAAATCTCATCTTTACTAAGTCCTGATAGATGAAGTTTATGACCAAGTTTTATATATTCTGAAAATAAAATCCCAGGCTTTAATCCAAGTGCAATTAAGTCTTTGCCTACAACTTCAGGCTCTAACATAAGCTCTTTATATTCATTTAACGATTTATTAAGAATACATTCTATTTCACTATAATCCTTTTTTACACCTCGTCCAAGGGCGTCAGCCTTTGCAAGCAATATTAAATCACTAGGATGTATAGCATCATCCCAAAGCTTCATCATAGATTTCTTTTTAGCACTATTATACATTTGATTTGGTTTCATATGTAATTTTATTAAATTTAATGTTTCCTTTTTTAAACTTATTTTATTAGTAAGTCTATCTAAAAGTCCTTTAGCCAAAGTAACACTTTCTACTTCATGGCCGTAGGCCGTTAATTTACCATTTTTAAGCTCTGTAGTTACAGTTTTTCCAAAATCATGGCATAGTGCTGCCAACATAAATGCAAGTTTATTTTTAGCTTGATCTCTTAATTTTGCAGCTTCATCTAAAACCATCATAGTATGCGTAAACACATCACCTTCTGGATGATGAATTTCAGATTGATTAATTCCAATTAAATCTTCTACTTCCTTAAACCAATAAGATAATTGATTCATATCTTTTAAAGATTTAAAGAATATAGATGGTTTATTTGCTTTTAATAATGCTTTTTTAAGCTCATCAAAAACTCTTTCAAATGCAAGGGATGATACATCCATAGTCGAAGATAATAATTTTGTTTTTTCGTCTATTTCAAAATCAAATCTAGCTGCAAATTGTGCACCTCTGAATACTCTAAGTGGATCTTCACAAAATGAATCATCGTTTACATGTCTTATAATTTTATTATTTAAATCCTCTATCCCATTAAAAGAATCTATTATTTCTCCACTTAATACATCTTTCATAAGAGAATTTATAGTAAAATCCCTTCTAAGAGCAGCTTCCTTATAGCCTATAAATGGATCTACAAATATTTCAAAGTCTTTATGTCCCCTTCCATTTGATTTTTCTTTTCTAGGCATAGCGATATCTATATCATACCCTTTTATATTGAAAACTCCAAAAAATGAACCTATCTTTTGAACATCTCCTATAGATTCAAGTATTTTTACTAAATCTTCAACCTCTATATTGTGAACCTCGATATCTACATCTTTTATATCTATACCTAGGATTTCATCTCTTACACAACCGCCAACAAAGAAGGTTCTTCCTCCTTTTTTTGATACTTCTTGAGCTATAACCTTTGCTATATGTATATCTTTATTTTCCAAAGTATCATCTCCTTTCTTCTTTATTTTAATAACATATACTTATTATAATAAATTCCTTTAAATAATATATAATATTTTTACAAAAAATAAGACGTCACAAAGATAAATTTGTAACGCCTTACTTTTAATGATTGATTTAAATGTATATTAGCTTAAGAACGCTTCAACTATAACAGCTTCAGCTTGTTCTTCATCAAGTCCAAATGTCTCTAATTTTAATAATTGTTCATTGTTTATTCTACCTATAGCAGCTTCGTGGATTATTGCAGCATCTGTATGATTAGCTTGTATTTCTGGTATAGAAGCTACTTTTGCATTATCCATTATTATAGAATCACATTGTATATGAGCTCTACATTTTTCATTACCAACAGCTATTGGGTGGAATGATTGAGTTGAATCATTTTTTGCAACTGAACGAGAAACTATTTGTAATATTGAATTTTTACCGTTTAAGTTTGCAGTTATATTTGAAGTTGCATGTTGTTTATCATGAGTCATTAATTTTTCTGTAACAACAAGTTTGGCATCTTTTCCTAAATTAGCTTCAGTTTCTCTAACTGTAGAAGTGACTCCTTCTATTTGAGTCATTTCCATCTCGCAATATGAACCTTCTTCCATATGTACTATAGTAGTTGGATTTAATATTCTATCTCCAGTTCCTTCGCCTTCACCATAATGTTTTTCAACC
>UMDW01000803.1_pt1 | contig 103301 bp, 92 predicted proteins | sample 1964611 | NCBI WGS metagenome assembly UMDW01 (sample SAMEA4836006, study PRJEB28245) | human gut metagenome | biome: gut microbiome; material: fecal sample | place: Denmark | collected 2008 | reverse complement strand
GACAAAGATGACACTGGAAGCAATCCAGGAGATGGGTCGGAAGATAAAGATGATACTGGAAGTAACCCAGGAGATAGGTCGGAAGACAAAGATGATACTGGAAACAATCCAGGAAATGACTCAACTGGTAAAGATGATAATGTAAGTACAGGAGATGAAAGTATAATAATATATGTATTTGTAATGGTATTATCAACTTTAGGTTTACTTGTATCTTTTAGTAGAAAATACATAACTAAAAAATAGTAGTTAGTATATTAATAAGTAATTTATATAAATTTAAAAAAGTAACAGTATCTTTAATCTGAAATATATATATTTTAAATGTAAGGATACAGTTACTTTTTTTTAGAAAAGGTAAAAACTTAAAATGGAAACAAATCAGTTACGGATATAGAACGCGTTTCACTTGCTCTTTCAATATTAGACAAAGATATTAGATATATAGGGAGAAATTTAGCTGGAAAAATTTATAATAATCAAGTTATATGATATGAGTGATGTTGAAAAACGAAACAAAAAATAGTGACATAGTTTTATGTTGTTTAAAGAGGTAAAGATATGAATAAGAAAAAAATAAGTATAGTAGCAGTATCTGCTGTTGTAATAGTATCACTAGGATTAGGATTTAATAGTATTTTTAAAAAAGCTAACACACTTGAAACAGACAATAATGATACAGTAGTTAGTGATCAATCAATTGAAACAGGTGATGAATTAAATACAGAAGAAGCAAAAGTAGATAAGACTGAAACAAAAAAAGAAAACAAAGAAAATAAAAAAGATGAAGATACTACTGATTCATCAGGTAATTCAAATGAAAATAGTAGTAAATCAACAAAAACAGACGGTACTGAAACCAAAAAGCCAAATAATGATGAAGTAGAAAAAACAGACAATAGTAGTGAGAAACCAAAGCCAAGTAATAACGAAAAGCCAAAACCAGGCAATAGTAGTGAAAAGCCAAAGCCAAGTAATAATGAAAAGCCAAAACCAAGTAATAACGAAAAACCAAAACCAAGTAATAACGAAAAACCAAAACCAGGCAATAGTAGTACAAAACCAAAACCAGAGAATAATCAAACTATAACATCGCCAAAACCAAATAATAAAACAGTTACAATAGCTATAAGTTGCAAAACAGCTATAAATAATGGATTAAATAAAAAACCAGGATTTTCACACTTACCATCAAATGGAATTATATTACAGAATATGAAGGTTGAGTTTAACGAGGGTGATACAGTATTTGATATATTAGTCAAGATAACTCGTAAAAAAGGTATACATATGGAGTATAGAGGGTCAGGATCAAATACATATATAGAAGGAATTAATAATTTATATGAATTTGATGGTGGATCTAATAGTGGATGGATGTATAGTGTAAATGGTGTATATCCTAACTATGGAGTAGGTGCATATAAAGTTAAATCTTCTGATGTTATAAAATTCAACTATACATGTAATTTAGGAGCAGATTTAGGAGCTAGAGTAAATTAGTATGGAAAGGGCATTAGCGAGTTATCATCCGATAGTTAGCTTTTTATTTTTTGTAGTAGTAATAGGAATGTCTATGCTTTATATGCATCCAGTACTTTTATTAATATCACTTATAAGTGCAATAATATATTCAACTATACTTAACAAAGAAAAGTTTAAACAGACTTTATCTTTTGCATCAATAATAATTTTAGGTGCAATAATTGCAAATGCAATGTTTGTAAATAGAGGATTTACAGTGTTATTTTATTTCAGACAAAATCCAGTTACTTTAGAATCAATAAGTTATGGTCTTTGTGCAGGTATTATGATGGCATCTGTAGTTGTATGGTTTAGTTGTTACAATGAAATAATAACTTCGGATAAATTTTTATATATATTTGGAAAGACATTTCCATCTATAGCATTGATGATAAGTATGGTATTAAGACTTATACCAAAGTTAACAGAGCAAACAAAAATAATTGCAAAGAGCCAAAAGACTGTAGGTCTTGATTATAGTGAAGGCAACCTAAAAATGAAAATAAAAAGTAGTATGAGAATACTATCTATATTAGTAACTTGGGCACTAGAGGATGCTGTCCAAACAGCAGATTCAATGAAGGCAAGAGGTTATGGAATAAAAGGAAGAACAAACTTTTCTATATATAGATTTATAAAAAGAGATATGATTATGCTTGGAATCATAGGCACTATAGGTTTATTTTTATTTATGGGATACATAAATGGTTATGGAAATTTAATGTTTTATCCTAGTATAGAAAATATAAGATTTGATGGATTATATATAGCAGTATATCTATCATTTTTCTTGATAACATTGTTACCATCTTTTTTAGAAATAGTGGAGGAATATAAATGGAAATACTCAGAGTGGATGGATTAAAATTTTCATATCCAAATCAATTAAAAAAAGCATTAAATAATATTAATTTTAGTATAGATGAAGGAGATTTTGTATTAATTTGTGGAGAATCTGGCTGTGGAAAAAGTACATTATTAAGACATTTAAAACCAGAACTTAGCCCACATGGTCAAGTTAGTGGAGATATATATTATTACTCACAAAAAATAAATGATTATTCAAGTAAACAGCTAGCAAGTGAGATAGGGTATGTTCTACAAAATCCAGATTCTCAAATTGTAACAGATAAAGTATGGCATGAGTTGGCTTTTGGACTTGAAAATATGGGGCTAGATACTCAAACCATAAGACTAAGAGTTGCAGAAATGGCTAGTTTCTTTGGAATTCAAGGATGGTTCAGAAAAAATGTAAATGACTTATCGGGAGGTCAAAAACAGCTTTTAAACTTAGCATCTATAATGGCTATGCAACCTAAAATACTTATATTAGATGAGCCTACGTCACAACTAGATCCTATAGCAGCTAAAGATTTTATAGATACATTAGTTAGGATAAATAAAGAGTTATCTACAACTATAATAATGACAGAACATAACTTAGAGGATATATATTCTGTATGCGATAAAGTTATTGTAATGGAAGATGGAAAAGTTATTTGTAATGATACGAACTATAAAGTAGTAGATATATTATCTGGAGACAAAAATCACAAAATGTTTAAATCCCTTCCGACTCCAAGTAAAATCTATAATCAATTAAATGGGTACATAGAAGGTGCAAGTAAATCTCCATTAACTGTGAAAGATTGTAGACAATGGTTAAATGATAGTATGGATGAAGTAACTATAAAAAAATTAGATGATAGTGAAACAGAAATAAACATATCTAAAAAAGATAGAGAAATAGCTATAGAATTAAAAGATGTTTATTTCCAATATAATAAAATATCAGAGCCTACTATAAGAGATTTATCTTTTAAAGTATATAAAGGAGAAATCTATTCTATATTAGGTGGAAATGGAACAGGCAAAAGTACAACATTATCATTGGTGGCAAGACAAAGAAAACCTCAAAGAGGTAAGATATTTATAAATAATATTGAGATTAAAAAATATAATAATAAAAGCTTATATGAGAATAATTTAGCTTTACTTCCTCAAAATCCACAATCTTTATTTGTATTTGAAACTGTAAAAGAAGACTTAGAAGAAGTACTTATATTACAAAATAAAGATAGAGAATATATAGATAAAGAGGTTAAAAGGGTAAGTAAATTACTAGATATAGAGCATTTATTAGAACATCATCCTTATGATTTAAGTGGAGGAGAATTACAAAAGGCGGGTATGGCTAAAGTAATGCTACTTAATCCTAAAATTATTTTATTAGATGAGCCGACAAAAGGTTTAGATGCTTACTGTAAAGAAGAAATAGGAAAAATGCTATTGAAATTAAGAGATACGGGAGTAACTATAGTTGTAGTTTCTCATGATATAGAGTTTTCAGCGAGATATTCAGATAGGTGTGCAATGTTTTTTGATGGATGTATAGTATCAGAGGGAACACCAAAAGAATTCTTCCTAGGAAATAATTTTTATACAACTGTATCTAATAGAATAGCTAGAAATATTTTTGAAGATACACTTATATATGAGGATGTGGTTAGTTTATGCAAAAAGAATATAGAACTAAAAACCAAAATAAGTTCGTAAAATTTAGAAAGATAGTTTTAATCTCGACAATAGCATTAGTATTTCCTATATGTTTAGGTATATATACATTACTGGGAGGAAGGGCATATGCACTTATGAGTATGCTTTTTGTAATATTAGCAATACTCCCTTTCTTAATGATATATGAAATGAAAAAGCCTCAAGCTAGAGAGTGGATTCCTTTGGCTGTTATGGCAGCTCTTGCTGCTGTAGGTAGAGTTGCATTTGCTCCAGTACCATTTTTTAAGCCGACATCGGCTATAATAATAATTACTGCAAGTGTATTTGGACCAGAGGCAGGATTTTTAACAGGAACAATGGCAGCCCTTGCATCAAATTTATTCTTTGGACAAGGGCCTTGGACACCATGGCAAATGTTTAGTTGGGGAATGATAGGCTTTTTATCAGGATTCTTGATAAAGAAGAATATTATAAATAACAAAACTAAATTATATATATTTGGTTCCTTAACAGGATTTATATATGGTTGGATAATGAATATATGGACGGCTACAGGAATTATGTATGAATTTTCATGGGCTTCATTCTTTGGACTTTATATAGCTAGTTTCTTCCCGGATTTAACACATTCTATTGCCACAGTAATATTTTTAAGGTTCTTATATGATCCTTGGAGAGCTAAGTTAAAAAGAGTAAAGCTAAAGTTTGGTCTTGTAAATTCTTAAAAATAAAAAATGATAATATAAAGTAACTATAAATTTCAAAAATAGTCTAAAAAAGTTAAAAACTTAAAATAAGAAAGGGAGATGTCTATGAAGGTTAAATCTTTTATTAAAAATATTATTACAATATGTTTAATTATAGTTATTTGTATATGTGGTTATAAAATTTATAGTAAGTTGTATGAATACAAAAAAGCAGACAATATATATAATGATTTAAGAAAAGAAAAGAATTATACAAATGAGAATAGTAGCAATAAAACAAATAAAAATAAAGAAAACAGCATAGATTTTTCACATATAAATAAAGATTTTGTATGTTGGATTAATATAAAAAATACAAATATAGACTATCCAGTTGTGCAAGGAGATGACAACTCTTATTATTTACACCGCGATATTTATGGAAATTATTTATATGCGGGAACGACATTTTTAGATTATAGAAACAATTACAATGATAGTAAAAACCTTATTGTATATGGTCACAATATGAAAAATACCACTATGTTTAGTGAACTTGAGAAATTTAAAAAAGAGGATTTTTTTAATTCAAATCCAACAATAACTTTAACTAATAAAAATGGAGAACGACATTTTAAAGCATTTGCAGTTTTGTTAGTTGATAAGAATTATGATTATAGAGTTCCAGATTTTAAAAATGATGAAGAATATAATAAATTTTTAAATAAAATATGTGATGAATCAATGTTTAAGGTAAAGAATAAACCAACAAGTTCTGATAAAATAATGACTTTGACAACTTGTAGTTATGAGTTTAAAAATGCTAGGACTGTTGTTATTTGTAAAGAAATAGATAATTAATTATATTTAGAATGTTAAAAGATATTAATAGAAGTAGAATATTAAATTAAAAAATACAGAAAAAAGACTATCACAATATAAAATTTGTGGTAGTCTTTTCTTATTTTATAATAAGTAAGAATTACTCTCTATTAGTATAATAACTTATTTCTCATAACAGAATCTGTAACTGCATATGAATTTGATAGACTTAAAGATTTAAGTCCTTTTTCATAAGGAGCAGTTGAACTCTCATATTTTGAACGAGTAACTTTTTTATTATTTATATAATATTTGCATCCAAAGTATCCATTAGGATTAAATTCTTCAATTTCACTAGCGGACATTATTTTTGAAAGCTTAGATCCATTCCATTTGTAATAATTAGTTTCAGAACATCCACGGCTAAAGTAAAAACTACGAATAATTCCTTTTTTTTCTTGGTATTTAAATCCACCCCATTCACCAAATGCACCAAGATATTTTACTTTTCCGCCAACATAAGCATATACTTTTCCACCTACTGCATGGTAATCACCATCAAAAACAACAAGTTCAGGAATACTATCATTATTTATATATGCTAGATTAAATCCACGAGTAGAGTAATCAGTAGTAAATTTATAAGATTTTAAGAAGCTATAATATGCTTTAAGTGCCGCTTTTTTATTATTAGTTGTTCGTTTTTTTATGCTCACTTTACATCTTAGTGTTTTGCTATTTACTCTTGCAGTGATAGTAGCACTACCAGAAGATTTTGCAGAAACAACTCCTTTAGACGAAACTGTCGCTACTTTTTTGTTAGAAGTAGACCAAGTAACTTTTTTACTTGTACCACTTACTTTTAGTGTACTTGTTTGTCCAGTATACATTGTTATACTAGTTTTGTTTAGTCTTACACTTGCTGCTTCAACAACATCAGTTGAAATTACCATTGAAACACACACTAATGCAAGTGCTAAACTTATTAATAAAGATTTTAATTTTTTCAAAAATTTATCCTCCCCAAATTTGAAATTGTTTTATAGTGGTGAAAAATATATAATCTCTAAAATGATTTTAACTATATATTTTTCAAACACCCGATGAGTATATCATACAAATAATACAAAATATGTCGAATATTAGAGAATATATATAAAAATTTTTAAAATAATAAATCAACCACATCGAATCCCTGTATAAAATTCAAATAATAAGATATAATCATAAAAAAACAAAAAAGGAGCACAAAATGTCAATTGCAATAGAATATCTATACAAATACATAAAAAAATTTGACGTAAACCTACTAGCAGGCAAAAATGGTCTAAACAACAAGGTGAGATGGACCCACATTGTTGAAAATGAAGAAATTGCGAGTTTTATCCAAGCAGAGGAACTTCTATTTACAACAGGAGTAAGTATAAAAGACGACACAACTTTGCTTAATATAATAAATATTGCAAAGGATCACAATGCGAGTGGGATTGTGGTGAATACGGGTAAGTATATTGATAAGATAAGCGAGGAAGTGATTGATTATTGTAATGAAATGGGCTTTCCTCTGTTTGTTATGCCTTGGAACATCAGGATTCCTGATATTATGAGGGCTTTGACGATTATAATTTTAGAATCGGAGAGAACTTATACGGAGATTTCGAATGCGATTAAGGATGCAATATTTTTGCCGACTCATGAGGAATTATATGTGCAACAGTTGGAGCGAGTTGGATTTAAGTGTGATTGGGATTATGTTGTGGCGATAATCGAACTGGAGGATGATGAACATAATACGAATAATATTCCTACTTATGCGGAAAGGGTTAAGTCGTATATAGAGAAGAAGCTGAGCTATATACGAAACAACTATTTTGCAGTGAATATAGGAAAATCTGTTGCTATAGTTTTTTATAATAAGACAGATTTGGAAGTTGAGAAGATAATGAAAGGGCTGTATATTTCAATGAATAAGGATTTTAAAAATTTAAAACTTTTTATTGGAATAGGTAAGCGTGTGAACAACTTGAAATTTCTATATAAAGGATACGAAGAAGCTAAAAATGTTGCAAAAATAAATAGATTGATTAGCAATAATAAGGTGCATATCAGATATAGCGAAATGGCAATTTATCGACTACTATTGGAGATGGAAAATAAGGAAATTATAAAAGAATTCCACGACCAAACAATAGGCGATTTGGTTGTATATGATAAGGTCAATAATACTGATTATGTGGAGCTGTTGGAGAGTTATTTTGAAAACAACTGCAAGATAAATGAAACTGCTAAAAGCTTGTATTTGCATAGGAATACGGTGAATTATAAGATAAGCAAAATTGAAGAAATTTTAGATATAAATTTAGATGATATCGGCGACAAAAGCAAGATATATTTATCTTTAATGATAAGGTATTTGTTATAGTTATAAAATTTTTAGTTTACACTAAATTTGAAAAAAATGCGATTGTTCAAATGCATAAACTTTATTGTGCAAAGTGACATTGAGGACAGCCTTAAATAGTGGCATTATAAATGATGTCAAAAATACAAAAGGAGGTTCATCATGAGCAATCAAACACTTAGCACTAATAACAAAATAGATAATAAAAAGAAATATTTTATAGTATTTATATGTATGTTTTTACAAGCTGTTCCATATAGTATAGCTCAAAACATTCAGCCATTATTTGTACCTTATGTAATTAAACAATTTGGATTTTCACTAGCAGGATTTTCACTTATATTTACTTGTGGGGCAATTGCTTCAGCGATATTTTCTCCAGTTTTAGGGAATGTATTTGAAAAAGTAAATATAAAATTACTATTTTTAGTAGGGGCAACACTATCAGCAGTTGGATTTATGGGATTTGGATTTTCTCATAATCTAGCTCAATTTTATGTGTTAGCAGCTATGCAAAAAGTAGGCTGTTTATTATTCTCAGGGATTGGGGTTCCATATTTAATAAATAGCTGGTTCCCAAAAGAAGGTAGAGGTAAAGCTTTAGGTATAGCATTTTCTGGAGGCTCTATAGGTAATGTATTTTTACAACAAATAACTTCTCAAATGTTAGCATCAAAAGGAGCGACTTATAGTTATATATTCTTCGGAGTTTTAGCATTAGTTTGCAGTTTACCAATAGTAATGATATTTGTAAGATTACCAAAAGTAGGTGAAGTAGAAGTTGTTGAAGAAAATGAAGCAGAAGAAGTTCAAACAAGTGGGTTTGATGGTCTTGGGGCTAAAGCAACTAAACAAAATAAATACTTCTGGTTATTCTCTATTGGATATGCAATAATAGCAGTTTCTATATCAGCATTAAGCACACAATATGCGACATATTTTACAGGTGAATTAGGATTAAGTGCAACATTAGTAGGAACTTTAGGTTCAGTATTTGCAGCATTTTGTTTAATTGGAAATGTTTCAGGTGGCGCATTATTCGATAAAATCGGAACACTAAAAACAATGACTATATCTATGTTACTTCAAGGAGTTGCAATAGTTGCATTAATATTCTGCGCAAAAGTACCTGCACTAGCATTTTTATTCTCAATAGCATATGGACTTAATGTATATTCATATATGTCTGCACCAGCATTTATGGCTACAGATGTATTTGGCAAAAAAGAATCTAGTAAAATATTCGGGACTATAAGTTTATTATTTGCATTAGGCTATGCGTTCGGATCAACTTTAGTCGGCATGATAGTTGATAAAGTTGGATTTGGCGCTGCATGGATTGTGATGCTTGGTTGTGTAGTTGTTGGATATACTTTATTACTTGGTTCTATAAAGAAAGTAAAAGAACAATATGCAGAGATGGAAGTTGAGATATAATTTTTATTAAAAGTACTTTTAAAATTTAAGATAAAGATAAGTGACTACTAAGTTTTAGGGCTTAGTAGTTTTTTTATACAAAAAATATTAAAATTTTATATTCATTTCATAAATATTTCATATTGGAAACTTAAAATCTATCTTAGATAAATAAAGTGACTGACACAAAGTTTAAAATATTTATTATGAAAATTTCTAAAAATTATAAAACAAGGAGGTAAAAAAATGGGTTCTTTTAAAAGAGCGGTATTATATATAACCCGAAAGAAAAAGAAAAGTATTCTTATGTTCTTTATTCTATTTTGTATAGCTACAGCTGTACTGAGTGGAATTTCAATTAAAAAAGCTACATCAATTGCAAGACAAAATTCAAGTAAGGAGACAGCCAATACATTTGAGATACAAAACAATTTGGCAACAAATTTCACAGGAACAATGCCAGAGAGTTTGGTAAATAAAGTATCAAAAGTAAATGGCATAAAAAATTATGATGCATCAGTTCAGGGGATTGGGCTAGTTTTTAAGCAACTTCAAAATGTGGAGCCAAAAAACAACACAGTTCAATACACTGATAAACAGTATAAAAATCTTTTCCCTGTAGAAGCTCATAAGTTTACAGAATACGACACAAAATTTATGAGTAAATCATTTAGATTAGTTGAAGGTAGACACCTTGTAGAAGGTGATAAAAATAAAGTATTAGTTCACAAAGCGTTAGCCGAAAAAAATAATTTAAAAGTAGGAGATAGGATAATAGGAACTAAAGACAGCTTAGATTATAATGCATCTAAAGATGCGCCGTCTGAATATGATCTTGAAATTGTAGGTATTTTTGAAAGTCAAAATACAGACAGAATGGGAAGTAAGTTAGAAATACCAGAAAACCTTATATTATCAGATATGAACACATTAAATGCTTTATATGGTTATTCAAAAGGAAACAGCCAATATACAAGTGCTGTGTTTAATACTAATAAAAATGTAGATGATGTAATATCAGATGTCAATAAAATACAAGAAAATTGGAGTCTTTATAATATATCAAAAAGTGATGATACGTTTTTAGCATTATCTAAGTCATTTGATAGCTTAGAAAAAATCGTAAATATGCTTTTAATCGGTTCAATTATAGTTGGAATAATAGTGCTTTCATTAGTTTTAGCATTTTGGATTCAAGGAAGAATTCATGAAACAGGTATCTTACTTTCTATCGGAGTTGGAAAGTTTAAAATAATTTCACAATATATAATTGAATTGTTACTTATAAGTGTGCTAGCTTTTGGAACATCATATTTTTCAAGTAAGATGATATCACAAAATATAGGAGATGCAATGGTTAGCCAGGCAAGCAAACAAGCTGTTCAGGAGGTGCAACAAGGGTTTGGAGGAATGTCATTAGGATATGATGCAAACACTTCTTTAGCAACTCAAACAGTAGATGGGATTGATGTTGATGTTAGTTTAAAAGAAGTTCTTTATGTTTATGCAATAGGGGCAACTATTATCATAAGTTCTGTAATGATATCTTCATCATCAATAATAAGATTAAAACCAAAAGAAATACTATCGAAAATGAGCTAGGAGGAAGACAAATGTCAATTTTAGCATTAAATAAAGTTAATTATTCATATACAAATGGTAAAAAAATATTAAATAATATAAGTATGGAGTTTGAAAAAGGCAAGTTTTACACGATTTTAGGTGTATCTGGTTCTGGAAAAACAACTTTGCTATCATTGTTGGCAGGTCTTGATGAACCACAAAGTGGTAAAATACTATATAACAATCAGGATATTAGGGAAAAAGGATATGAGAATCATAGAAAAAATAATGTTTCACTAATTTTCCAAAATTATAATTTGATTGATTATATGACGCCATTAGAAAATTTAAAAATAGTAAACCCAAAAGCAGATAAAACTATTTTAAATGAGCTTGGATTAAAAGATGATGAAATAAAAAGAAATGTATTGAAATTGTCAGGAGGTCAGCAACAACGTGTTGCCATAGCAAGAACACTTGTTGCAAATTCACCAGTAATTTTGGCAGATGAACCGACTGGAAATTTAGACAGTGATACAGAAGAAGAAATTATAGAAATATTAAAAACAAGTGCACATAAACATGGAAAATGTGTGATTGTTGTTACTCATAGTAAGGATCTTGCGAGCAAGTCAGATGTTATACTTGAGTTAAAAGATAAAAAGTTAGTTCTTTAGCAAGTAATATAGATATATAGATATTCCCTCATGATATTTTAAATAGAAAAATGGGCAAACGTAAATTTATACGTTGCCCATTTTTTATTTGAAAAATATTAAATTATATATTGAATACCATCCTTAATATACCTAATATTAATATATGAACAGGATAGAACCAGTAATTTATCATTTTATTTTGTCTGCCACGTTTTCCATTGTACATAAGTATAAATCCAAAACCAAGAAGTGCCCAAACCTCCTTGAAAATTGATAAATAACCAAATACACATGATAATATAGGTTTATTATAAAATACATAAAGGAAATATACTATTAATATAGCATGGTAATCATAATCTACTGAAAGGAATAGAGATATAATACACATAACAGCTAAAATTAATACTGTAGTCAAATACCATAGGAAACGAGGTATTTTTTCTAATTTTATTTTTAATGTATCTATAATCCAAATTGTTACAAGTGATAATGCTAGTGCAAATAGTACATTGTTATATCTAGGATTGAAGAATGTACGTGTTGTAAACATATCAAATGGTACTTCTGATATTACTCCAAATATCAATAAGTTTAGAAGATATTTTTTACGACTTCTCGTTTTGAAAAAACCCTCTACTATAAAAAATGCAAATAATGGGAATGCTATCCTTCCAAGTACATCAAATAAATCACTTATTTTTAAAAGTAATCCTCCGTTTAAATACGGATATATTAAAGCTTTGTTTACATGATCGATTAACATAGATAAGAAGGCGATATATTTTAATTGTGCACCAGAAAATACTCTTATTCTGTCTAATCCCTTCTTTTGAAGTTCAACTGTCTGTGTCATAAATATTATCCTTTCTATAAGTTCATTTAGATTTTTAATTAATAAATACGATAAATTGGTATGATTACCGCATTTTATATGGTATAATATGCAGAGATTAGAGTTGGCAACTGACTTTTAAAGGAAGAAAATTGCCATATAAATAACTTAATTTCTACAAATTACCGGTAGTGTTTAATATACCACGTTAATAGATGGATTAAAACAAAAACGCAAATTTGTAAAACTTTCGTAAAAATTTCGTAAAAATTTCGTAAGATTTATTAAAGTAATGCGAAAGGTATAAAAGTTAAAAATATGCAAATTATAAAATTATAAATGGTCAATTAGAGGTGAAAATATGGACGCAATAACTATGATAAAAGAAAGACGTAGCGTAAGAAAATATAAAGACGAAAAAGTAGACAGAGAGACTATGAGAGAAATTGTCGATATAGCGAGATGGGCTCCTTCTTGGGTAAACTACCAAATAGCTAGATACACATTAGTAGACGACGAAGAAATAATAAAAGAAATAGCAGAGCATGGAGTTAATGGATTCGTATACAATATAGACACTTTAAGAACTGCAAAAGGAGTAGCTGTACTTAGCTTTGTAAAAGGAAAAAGTGGAACATATGACAAAGAATACATAACTTCAAAAGGTAACTCATGGGAAGTTTTTGATGCTGGTATAGCATGCCAAACATTCTGTTTAGCAGCACATGCAAAAGGTGTCGGAACTTGTATAATGGGAGTTATAGACGATAAATCTATAGCAAAAATAGTAAACTTACCGGAAGACGAAACTGTTGCAGCACTTATAGTTTACGGGTATGAAGATGGAGAACATGCAGCACCAAATAAAAGAAAAGACGTAGACGAAATAATGCGTTTTGTAGATAGATAAAACTTTAAAACAGCAATTAAAATTAAACAAAAGAAGAATCTATAATCATATAAAGGAGAACAAAATGATAGTAGATAGAGATAAGTGTATAGGATGTACTTTATGTAAGCAAGACTGTATCGTAAGCGACATAGAAATGATCGATAAAAAAGCGCACATAAGAAACTTAACATGCATAAAATGTGGTCACTGTATAGCAATCTGTCCAGTAAAAGCAGTATCTTGTGATGATGAAGAAGAATACTCGATGGAAGAAGTCATCCCATATGAAAAAGAAGACTTCACAATAGATGCAGATAAACTAATGAATTTTATGAAATTTAGAAGAAGTGTTAGATTATTTAAAAAAGATGAAATAGAAGAAGAGAAAATAGAAAAAATAATAGATGCAGGAAGATTTACACAAACATCAACTAATATGCAAGATGTTTCTTATACTATTGTAAAAGACAGCATACCAGAGTTAAGAAGAATGACTTTAGGAACATTAAACGCAATGGCCGACAAGATGTTGGGAAGTGAAGAAACTCCAAAACACCTTCTAAAATACGCCCATATGTGGAAGCGTATGTATGAGAGTTTTGTAGAAAATCCAGATGGACCTGATCAATTATTCTTCAAAGCACCATTATTAATAATTGTAAAAGCGCAAAATGAGATAGATGGTGGTTTAGCATCAGCAAAAATGGAGCTTATGATAGATGCGCTAGGGCTAGGAACTTATTTCAGCGGTTTCTTTGAAAGAGCGGCATCGATGAATCCTAAAATAGGAGAAATGATTGGATTAAAAGAAGGCGAAAAAATCATCTCTTGTATGGTAATTGGATATCCAAGGGTAGAATATAAGAGAACAGTACCTAGAAAAGAAGCAAGAATAACTAGAATATAATTATGGATAAAGCTAGAAAAAATCAATAGGAAATATAAGTTCAAAAGTACTGCAACAACTAAAAAACACTGACATTTCCATATGCTGATTAATTAAAAATAAGGCGTCGATTTAAAATATTCGACGCTTTATTTTTATTAGTAAGCTAAGTAGACACTCCTGTTATAACTAGATCATTTTCATCAAAGAATAAATTCTCAATTCTATTTTGTGGCAATGTAATATCAAATTATTTATATCCATATCTGATACCATTTGCTACTTCTTTATATTAATGAGAACTCAAATTTATATTAGAATCTCAAACATTTATTTCAATTTTAAAAAAGCTAATAAAATTAATGTCACACCACTTAACCAAGAAAGATTTAGCTCTGTTTTTTCTGCTATTTTATTTCCAACAAAGCAACCACCCAATATTGCAATTATATTTATAATAAGTGAAAATATTATTATTTGAATAAAGTTAGCCGCGACTAAACCTGCTCCAAAACCTGCCGCCAATCCATCTAGCGAGAGTGCTAATGCTAATGAGAATGATTCTTTTGGTGATAAGGTAAGCGAATGATCAACATCGGCTGCTGTATTATCTATATATACATTTAAAAAAAATCTAAAGTCGGAAACTTTAAATTCATAATTGCGTGTTAATGAGCCTTTGGGTCCTATTAAAGCTTTTAAGGTGCTATCAAATAATTTGGTCAATCCAAGCATTAAAAGCATCGCAAAGCAAATACTTGTTGTAAATACGGAGGGAATGAATTTACTTACAAAACTACCAGTAAATAAGGCAATCCCCAAAATAGTAGTAGAAACAACATTAATGATTAAAGCTGATTTAAAGGGTATTTTTATTTTACTTGTGGCATAAGCGAAACTTGCTACAAAAGCATCTATAGATAAAGCGCCTACAAGCAAAATGGAATTAAACGAAGATAAAAAATTCATGGTGTTTGTATACCCCCTTTTACAATAAGCATTGAAACTTATTAATTTTTGCATAGTTTAACTATATATTAACAATATATGAGGGGGTAATTTTTTGGTGACATTAAAAACAGGGGGCGAGATTTTATTTATTAAACTAATGAGCATAATATATATAAAGTAGAAATTATCATAGGAACTATATTTGGAGGAAATATGATTAGATTATTTTTTATATTAATAACATTGTTCGCAGTAGAAAGAGTTGTTTCGAAAAGGATAAATACATATAAAATTAAAAAAGTTAAAACATTGATCCATCAGATAAATAATCAATATAAATATTTATTTAAAGGAAAGTCTGAGTATATTAATTTTTATCAATGGCTAATACTTTTTATTTCACAAGCATTTGTAGTATATGCGCTTGTGAGATATATAGTTAAAAAGATTTTTAGATATGTAGAAGAAAATTATATTTTGTTCGGAAAGACATTAACTATAATCGTTTTAATATTGTTTTTATATTTTGTTATAGGATATTTATTATTGTCCATATCAAAGATTTATAAGTTCCTATATAAAATAGAAGATAAAGTAACAAAAACAGATTTATTGATAAGTTATTTTATAATTAGCATGTATATGACAATTTTAATAATATTTCCCGGGGAATTTGCGAAAAACTACAAAATAGGTTTGGTGGGTGTGACTCTAAGTTACTTTTTAAATTTAAAAGTGCTGCTTAGAATAATAAGAAGTCCTGAAATTACCGATTTTAAAGGACAAACTAAGGAAACTGATGGACTTGATAGTGTAGGAGTGATGGCGGTTATTGTTTTACTAATGGTTGTAATAAGTCTTGCACTTGCAGTTTGCTTTATTAGTTGTAGTGGACAAGGTGTTTATACTAATAATCCTACATTTTTTGATTTATTCTATTATACTATTATCACTTTCGCCACTGTCGGTTATGGAGATATAAGTCCAGTTTCACCTGTAGCAAAATTTATGAGTATTGTAATTTCGATGACGAGCATACTATGTTTGACAGTTTTTATCTCTTCTGTTTTATCTTACAAAGGAACAGAAGATTAGTATTAGAACATTTTAAAATAGATAATTGTATATAGCTATTATATAAATGTATATAAATGAAAGTTATGTAATAAAAATATTAAATATATAATTTGATTTATTACAAAAAATTGTATTGACTTAGAGTTAACTTTAAGGAATACAATTATAAATAAGTTAACAACAAAGAAAAATTTGACAGGAGGTTTAACAAATGAATAGACCATATATATTCTGCCATATGCTAACTTCTCTAGACGGTAAAATCATGGGAAATTATATGAGTACTCCAGAAGGAGAAATAGGTTCAAGTGTATTTTATGATTTAGCATTCGGCAAAGACAGATATTATAAACATCAAGGTTGGCTATCGGGTAGAGTTACAACAGATGACAACTTTACATTTTATAAAAAGCCAGATTTAGATGAGGATGCAGAAATAGTACCAGAAGGTGACTATGTTGCAGATTTTGATGAAAACATTCATTATGTTTCAATAGATCCATCGGGAGTTCTTGGATGGGACAAAAATTATATCATATATCAAGATACAAGAGCTCATGTAATAGAAGTTCTTACAAATAAAGCTAGTAATTCTTATAAAGATCTTCTTAGAAAACTAGGAATATCTTATATAATTGCAGGCGATACAACTTTAGATTATGAAGTTTTATTAGAAAAATTAAAAAAACTATTTAATATAGAACTTCTTATGTTAGGCGGTGGAGGTGTACTTAACTGGTCATTTATCCAAGAAGGGTTATGTGATGAAGTTAGTGTTGTTATGGCAGCAAGTTCAGATGGTTCTACAAAAACACCTACACTATTTATGGAAAAGGAAGGACTTAGCGATGATAAGCCAGTTCACTTTAAATTAGAAGACGTAAAGATTATGGAAGGAGATAGTCTTTGGTTACGTTATAAAATTAAAAAATAAAAGGGGTAATTAAAATGGAAAAAGAACTTAGTGTATTTAAAATGGGTCAAACAAATGATGCTTATGCAAAATTTTTTACAGGTCAAAGTTATTTAAACATGTTATCTTTAGAACAAGTTGTAGTAGGTAATGTAACTTTTGAACCAGGATGTCGTAACTTCTGGCATATACACCATGCAAAATCAGGTGGAGGACAAATCCTACTTTGTACTGCTGGAAGAGGATATTATCAAGAATGGGGAAAAGAAGCAGTAGAACTTAATCCTGGTGATGTAATAAATATACCGGCAGGTGTAAAACATTGGCATGGGGCAGCAAAAGATAGTTGGTTCCAACACTTAGCAATAGAAGTACCAGGAGTTGATACAAAAAACGAATGGTGTGAAGAAGTAAGTGATAAAGAATATAATAAATTAAAATAAAAATATAGATGTTATCAATCCTAGATTTTAAGCCTAGGATTTTTTTCGTATTAAAATATGATAAAATTAAAAGAAAGAAATCGTTTTTTGTAGAAAAACAAAAGTTAAAGTAATATCTGAAGGATTAAATGTCAGAAAAGGACCTTTGACACAATATGATTCTATAGGCAAAGTATCAAAAGGTTATGTATTTGATGCCATTGGAAAATCAGGAAGCTGGTATTAAGTAAATTATAACGGACAAAATGCATATATATCAGGAAACTTAAAATATGTAGAGCCAATGTTTATAAACATTAATAACTTCGATTCAATGCCAGTAGATTCTAGTATCGATGAAGTATGTGGATTGCTTGGAGTAAATGGAATGAATGCTGCTGAATATAACACTACTGTAAAGGATATGAAGACTTTGATTAATAAGTTATCTAATAAATATCCTAAAAAAAATTATATACAAAAAGTTTTTCCTATTGGAAGAAAATACTCAAAAACAGTTATTAATAGAATTACAAACTATAATAATGAAATCGAAAAATATTGCAAGACTATATCAAATGTAAAATTTATAGATGCGACTACAGGATTTGTAGATTCTTAAAGTATCCTGATGCTGAGGGGATACATATTATTCTAAGTAAATACCAAATGTTCTTTGATAATATTGGAAAAGCAATGTTGAATATTTTAGCTATTGGATGAACATCAAACTCAGTAGTGCTAAGATAGTTTGTGAAAGGAGAACCTTGAATCGTATCCCCAGCATCTATTATTAACGTATTACCGTCCTTTTCAAATTGATTTATTATGTTTAATAGACCTATATTTTTTTGTGATCTATCAATATAATCTGTTGGGTACACATAACCGTGTAAGTCAGATGTAAAGTAGATTTTTAAGTTTTTCATTGTGACACCTCTTTAATTGTTAATCCGTATATTTATATTACATCAAAATCTTCATTTTATAAAGATAGTTATTTAATTTCATATACGTTACATATTGAAATTTTAATATTAAACCATAGAAAAGCAAAACAAATAATAATTAAAATATTGAAGTATTAGGAGAATGAATATGAACAGAAAAAGAATAACAAAAAAAGCAACATTAGCATTAGTAGCGATGATGACAGTAACATCAGTAGTAGGATGTTCACAGTCAAATAACTCAAATAAAAACCAACAAGGCTCAAATCAAAAGACTGAACAAAAAACAGAACAAAAAACAGACAAAAATACAAACTCAAGTTTATCATCTAGCACAATATTTAAAGATATGAAAACTACAGATATAGATGGAAATAAGGTAGATAAATCTATATTCTCAAAATATAAACTGACTATGGTCAATGTGTGGAACACAGGCTGCAGCCCATGTATATCAGAAATACCAACATTAGATAGATTAAACAAAGAATATAGAGAAAAAGGCGTTTCGATAAAAGGTATGTTGCTAGAATCGGGAATTGGATTAACTGATGAAGAAAAAGCTACAGCAAAAGAAATATTATCAAAAGCAAATGCAACTTATCAACAATTAACAGTTACAAAAGATATGGTAGAAAAAGATGATACATTGCTTTTACAAGCATTCCCAACAACATTCTTTATAGATAAAGATGGAAATATCGTTGATAGTATAGAAGGTTCTAACGATTATGATGGCTGGAAAGCAAAAATAGATGAAGTATTAAAGAAGGTAGAGGCAAATGAATAATATTATTAAAAAAAATAAAGTAGGTTTAGCAATATTTATTGCAGGGATGCTTTTTGTATCTCTTGGAATTCACAGACAAGAACATAAAGTTGTGTCAAAGAAATCAAATATTATATGTCTTGAATGTATAGGAATTGGATAGGTGATAGTATGGATTTAATAAGAAAGATAAAGTCAAACCTGAGGCTAACCGTTCAAATAGTGTTTACTGCATTGACTAATGGATACTTTTTGGGCTTTGCAAAAGGGAAGATATATCAAGGTGATAGTAAACAACTATGTGTACCTGGGCTGAATTGTTATTCATGCCCAGGGGCGATAGGGTCTTGTCCAATAGGTTCTTTACAGGCCGTATTGGGAAGTAGAAATTTTAAATTTTCATTTTATATAATAGGATTTTTAATGATGGTTGGGGCGTTTGTAGGAAGATTTGTGTGTGGATGGCTATGTCCATTTGGATTAGTACAAGACTTGCTTTACAAAATTCCATTTATTAAAAAAATTAAAAAGGTGCCTTTGGATAAGCCATTAAGATATCTTAAATATGTTATATTAGTAGTATTTGTAATTATAATGCCACTTACATTGACAAACTTTGCAGGAGAGGGTAATCCTTGGTTTTGCAAATTAATTTGTCCATCAGGAACATTGCTTGGAGGGGTACCTCTAGTATCAATGAACAGTTCACTTAGAAAAATAATTGGACCATTGTTTACTTGGAAGATGTTTATATTAGTGAGTGTTGTTATATTATCAATAAAAATTTATAGACCGTTTTGTAAATACTTATGTCCATTAGGTGCTATATATGGGCTATTCAACAAGTATTCTCTTTATAAATATGAAATTGATGAAGACAAATGTACAAAATGTGGATTATGTGAGAGAAAATGTGACATGAATGTCGCAGTATACAAAACTCCAAACAGTGCAGAATGTATAAGATGTGGAAAATGTATAAAAGTTTGCCCAAGAGGAGCTATAAAAACTACATTTACAAAAACAAAAGAAGCAGCTTGTAATTCAAAATGTTCTGGATGTAAGTCAAATTGTGCAAGCAAAAATTAATAAAAGCCTTTAAGTTTAAATTAAAACATAAAAAAGATATTTAATATAATATTTAAATTATAGTATACTATACTATAAAATATAATTAAAAGATGATGAGGTTGAAAAAAGTGAGCACAAAAATATTAATAGTAGAAGATGAGATAGATATAAGAGAAGGTATAAGTGAATATTTATCCGAAGTTGGATATGATGTTATGGTTGCCGAAGATGGGCAAGAAGGTATAGACTTATTCAAATCAAATGAATTTGATTTAGTTTTATTGGATATAATGCTACCAAAAATAAATGGGTTTGGTGTATTGAGCCAAATAAGAGAAATAAGCGATGTTCCTGTTATGATGCTTACTGCAATGACAGATGATTACAGTCAAATCATGAGTTTTAATGAAAAAGCCGATGATTATATAACAAAACCATTTTCGGTTGTAGTACTTCACAAAAGAATTGAAGCTTTGCAAAGACGTATCCAAGGAAGACAACAAAATAACAAATGGATTTATAAAGATGTTGAGGTGGATTTTTTAGGATTTTGTGCAAAGAAAGATAATAATCCAGTAGATTTAAAACCAAAGGAAATAAAGTTATTGGAATTATTAATTAAGCACAAAAACCAGGTGCTAACAAGAAATCAAATGTTAGATAGTCTTTGGGAAATAGACGAGGCCCCAGCTGATCGTGTTATTGATGTATATATTAAAAATCTTAGAAAAAAACTAGATTTAGATTGTATTACAACTGTAAAAGGTATTGGGTATAAGTTTGAGGATAAGTAATGAAAAAGATGAAACTATTCCAAAAAACATACCTATTTACAGTTGGGCTGATGGCAATTATCATCATAATTTCTCACACTTTGTTGTATATGCTTTTGCCGAGTTTTTATACTAATAAAAAGCAGCAAGATTTAGACAACATAAGCTATCAATTAACAGAGCAATTACAAAATAATAATTCAAATAAGAGCGATGAAATAGCTAAGAAATTTGCTGATATGCATAACATAAATATACTGTTGAGTGTAAATGGAAAAAATAAAGTATATGAAGGAATTAAAAGTTGTGATATATATATAAACCCAGATGCTTTAGATGAACAGTCGCTAGTTATCGATAATAAAACGGATTTTATAGAAGATAATAAGAAATCAAATTCAACAGAAGTTAAAAATGATTTTCTAAAAATTAGTGATTCATCATTACTTTACACTAAAAAGTTAAAGACAAAAGATAACGTAGATGCATCAATAAAAGTTGCTATGGATTTACAATATCTCCAAGAAGCGAGAAGTGTAGTATTTATGATATTACCATATTCTATCGGTATAAGTCTTATTATTTCATTATTTGCATCATATATATATACAAAAAAAATAACAAAACCAATAAAACAAATTTGTGACGTTACAAAAGAGATGCAGGTATTAAAAGAAGATGCATATTGTGATATTAACACTGGCGATGAGATAGAGCTTTTAGCGACAAATATAAATAGTTTATATAAAAATTTATTAGATACGATTGATTCTTTGAAAGAGGAAATTGAAAATGTGAGTAAATCGGAAAAAAGCAAGGTAGACTTCTTAAGAAGTGCCTCTCACGAATTAAAAACACCTCTTATGAGCATACATATAATGCTTGAAAATATGATTTTAAATATCGGAAAGTACAAAAATCATGATGTTTATCTCCCAAAATGTCAAGAAGCTGTTGTTAATTTAAGTAGTATGGTTCAAGAGATACTAGACACATCTAGACTTAACTCTTTAAACGGCGAAAAAGAATTGAAAGAAGTAGATTTAAAAATATTGATAGAAAGTATTATTGAGCCATATAAAATTATCGCAAAATCAAAAAAAATCAATATGAACATAGATTATTCAAACTCATTAAATATAAATACTGATAAATCAATGTTAAAAAAGGCATTATCGAATATTATATCTAATGCAGTGAATTATACCGATAATGGAAAAAATATAAATATATATTTTGAAAAAAATTCATTAATAATAGAAAATGAGTGTAAACCAATAGAACAAAATCATCTAGATCATATATTCGAGGCGTTTTATAGAGCGGAATTTGACAGAAATAAAAACACCGGCGGAAATGGATTGGGACTTTATATTGTTCAACAAATTCTAAAAACTTTAAATATCTCACACTCATTTGAAAGTGTTCAAAATGGTATGAAATTTACGATTAATTTTGAAGAAAATAACTTAATATGTTAACAAAAAAGTAGGGGCTAAGCTCCTACTTTTTTGTATTTTTATATAGATAAAATATAAAAATATTGATAAAGTTATTGATAAAAATAAAAATCTAAAATATTAAAGGAAATAATGAAAAAGGTATTTAAATATATGGAAAAATACGAACTTTTTAATATATATGTTTTAATATATAAGTGAAAGTAGCATATTTTTTCTTAAAAAATGATTTTTTTATTAATTAAACAACAAATTTTAATTTTTACAATTGTAAATTTAAAAGTTTTATAGTATACTAATTTCATATTAAGTTTACACACATGAAAGGGACACATGATGGAAAAAAGAGAAAAAGTAGTTTCGAGTATTGCAAATATTTATAAATTAGATGGACGAGTGCCATTATCTAAGGCAATTCCTTTTGGATTACAACATATTCTTGCTATGTTTGTAGCTAATTTAACACCAATTATGATGATAGGAAGTGCATCATCTGTAGGACAAGAGCAAATGACTATATTATTACAAAATGCAATGTTTATGGCTGGTATAGCAACTTTAATTCAGTTATATCCTATTGGAAAAGTAGGGGCAAAGTTGCCTATTGTTATGGGAGTTAGTTTTACATTCGTTACAATCTTATCTTATGTTGGAGCTCAATATGGCTATGGTGCTGTTGTAGGTGCAGTTATCGTAGGTGGTATTTTTGAAGGGCTATTAGGATTATTGGCCAAATATTGGAGAAAAATAATAACACCAGTTGTTTCAGGTGTTGTCGTTACAACGATTGGCTATTCATTATTAACTGTAGGTGTACGTTCATTCGGAGGGGGCTACACTGAAAACTTTGGTTCTCTACAAAATATTATGGTTGGTACAATTACGTTAGTAGCCTGTCTTTTATTTAATATTTTAGCAAAATCATTTTGGAAGCAATTATCAGTATTATTCGGATTATTTGTAGGATATGTAGTATCACTTTGTTTAGGGATGGTAGATTTATCAGGAATTTTATCTAATGGAATTATAGCATTCCCTACAATTTTACCAGTTACACCAGAATTCAATATAAATGCAATTATATCGGTATGTATTATATTTATGGTTTCAGCTGCTGAAACAATCGGAGATACATCAGCAGTAGTTGCAAAAGGTTTAGACAGAGAAATAACAGAAAGAGAAATCTCAGGTTCACTTGCTTGTGATGGTTTTTCAAGTTCTATAACTGGTATATTTGGATGTCCACCAGTAACATCATTCAGCCAAAATGTTGGATTAGTTGCTATGACAAAAGTAGTAAATAGATTTACAATAATGACTGGGGCTATGTTTATGATACTTGCAGGATTTGTTCCACCAATCGGTGCATTTTTCAGCTCAATTCCAGAATCTGTGTTAGGTGGGTGTACACTTATGATGTTCGGGACAATAGTAGTTAGTGGTATAGAGATGCTTGCAAGAGCAGGTTTTACACAAAGAAATATCATAATTATAGCACTATCTTTAGCTATAGGGATAGGATTTACTTCTGTGACAGAAGCAGAAATTTGGGCAATATTCCCTAAAATGATACAAGACATATTTAGCGGAAATTGTGTTGCAGTTGTATTCGTTGTTTCAATTATTTTAAACTTAGTACTTCCTAAAAATATGGAAATTGAGAAGTTGGCTGAAGCAGCTTAGGAAATAATTGAAGTAAAATAATAATAAATTAAAAGCAAAAGTGCTACAAAGTAGGTTATCTATTTTGTAGCATTTTTTTATAATGTATAGGAAATTATAATTAGCTTTAAATTGTGGAATATAAATTAATTTATATTGTATTGTTTAAATTTTTAGTTTATATTAAAATAAAATATATTTTACCTTTATATGAAAAAATAGGTTATATAATTATAAATAGGTGGAGAAAGAGAATGAATAAAAAAGAAGCAATACTAAAAGTATACAATTGCATAAAAAAAGAAACAGCTAAGAAAGCTATAAGTATAGAGTTAAAAAAACAAAAAACACAACTTATAGATTCAAAAGTAGGAGGGACTCCATATTTACCTGTTGGTGCAGAAATTCCTGTTGATGATGATGGAAGACAACTTACATTATTAGCACAAATAAACTGCGAAGAGCTTGTAGGAATGGAAGATTATCCTCAAAAAGGATTATTACAATTTTTCATACTTATGGATGATTGTTATGGGCTGGATTTTGATAATCAAAATAAACAAAATACATTTAGAGTAGTTTACCATGACAGTATTGATGATAATGTAAAAGAAGAGGATATATTAAAAATATACAATCCTTATATTGAAGATGAGGATTATATGCCATTTGAAGATGAATTCAAGATGGTGTTTACAACTTATGAAGAAGGAATAACATCAGAAGATTTTAATTTTGATGAAATTTTTGTAAAAAAATACAACGAACTATTTCCTAATAATCAAATTCAAGCATTTTGGGACTTGGATGATGATAATGAAGGTGAAGAATCATTTGATGATATTCTAGAAGAAATCAACGATGAGATTTCAGGTTGCGGAAATAAAATAGGAGGATACCCTTACTTTGCACAATCAGACCCTAGAGAATATGACGGTCTTGATGTATATGATACTTTATTATTACAGATAGATAGTATGGACGATTATGAAAATGGATATATAATGTGGGGAGATTGCGGAGTTTGCAATTTCTTTATTAATAAGGATAAGTTAAAGAATTTAGACTTTAGTGATGTTTTATATAATTGGGATTGTTATTAAGAAGATAAATTTGAAAAATTAAAGATTTAATAATAAAAAAATAAACACATGGAATTTATATTTATTTAAAATATACTTTCTATGTGTTTATTTTTTGTAAATCTGTCCTAAAATACTAATAGAAACAAAAAAGCCCACATAAAAATGTGAGCAATTAGTTTCGATAATAATCATCATCGTCGATTCGATGGGAATTATTTTCTAAAAAAGATATCATCATCGTCAATCCGATGAGAATTGTCTTTTCTATATTATCCTCAAGATAAAAAAATTTATACATTTATTTTGAAGATTATATAAATAATAATTAATATATCAAAAATTAAAGCGATTTAATTATTTCCTCTAATTTTTCAGATAAACTTCTAGCACGTTCAAAATCAGTATCTCTAAGTGATGAGGCGATATCCATTTCAAGAGCCTTTTTCTTTTCTTCTATTTGAAGATAGTCTTTGTCAAAATGGTTAGCATATATCATTTTTCTGAATTTACGCATGCTCATTTTTCTTATTGTTTTGTCTTCTATTAATAAGACATAGTCGGCACAGTTAACTATGAAATGATAGTCATGTGAAATCATTAAGATTGCGCCTTTGTAGTTTGAAATAGCTTTTTCTAATGCCATTTGTGAATATATATCTAAGTGGCTTGTAGGTTCATCCATTAATAGCATGTTTGCTTTACTTGCTGAAACTTTTGCAAGTTGAAGGATGTTTTTCTCACCACCTGATAATGATTCGATCTTTTGTGTAAGTATATCTGAACTAAATCCGTATCTTCCAAGATATCTTCTTATTTCACCATATGTTTCAAATCCAACATCATAGAATTCTTGTAAAATTGTGTTTGATTCATTTACAACTTCGCTTTGCATTTGCGATAAATATGCTAATTTGATGTTTTCGTCGATTTTTATAGCATCATTGTTATTTTTGAAAATTTGTTTTAATAAAGTAGTTTTACCAACACCGTTTGTTCCGATTATTGCAACTTTATCATTAGATTTTATCTCGAAGTTTACATTTTGTAAAAGCACTTCATCAAATGATATACCTAAATTATCTGTTTTTAATGCTATTATTTCTTCTTCGATTTCATTATTTGTTTCTAAGTTGATATATGGTTGTTTGATATCTACAAATGGATGTTTAATTCTATTTGCTTCTAATCTTTCTTGTATTTTAACTCTCGCTTTTAACGCTCTACCTCTAGATGCATCTGCATTGTAAGTTGCTTTTTCTCTTAATATTTTTATTAATTCTTCATTTCTTGCTATTTCCTCTTCATCAGCTATTGCCATCTCTTGTAATTCAATTTTTGTTTGAAGAAGAGAGAAGTTGTAGTCAATATATCTTCCATCAAATTCTTGAAGTTCAGTGTTTTCAAGGTGGATGATTTTATTGAAACAATGATTTAATAAATATCTGTTGTGAGTTATAACTAAGATAGTTTTCTTGTGAGAATTAATTAAGTTTTTAAGTGAGTTAAGATTCTCAAAGTCTAAGAAAACATCTGGTTCATCCATAATCATTAAATCAGGATTATTAAGCATTTCTTTTATAACTTGTATAAGTTTGAACTCCCCACCACTAAGTTCAGAAATCATTCTGTCTCTGTGAGTAGTTAAGTTAGCAGCGTTTAATTTTTTATTGATGTTGTTTTCATAATTATCACCATCAATCGCATCGAAAGCATCAAGTGCCTCTTGGTATTTTTCTAATAATATTTCGATATCATCAGAAGTTCCCATTTCAGCACAAAGAGTTGCTATTTCATTTTCAAGTTTTATAAATTCTTCTGCAATATATTCGAAAACAGTTGTTTCTTTGTCTTTATCTCTTTGTGAAAATTGGCTTACGTACCCAATTTTTAAGCTTGGCTCCATTTCAACGTTTCCGTCAAATACGTATTTTTCAGGATCCATTATTATATCTATAAGCGTACTTTTTCCACTACCACTTGCACCAATAAATGCACAATGTTGACCTTCTTCTATTGTAAATGAAACATCAGTATAAAGGTCTTTTTGTGGAAAAGAGTACGACACTTTGTCAAATTTTATCATGTAATTACCTCTCTTTTTGATTCGCTTTTGATAGCATAACATTTTTTAGGGCTAATTTCAATTATTTAAAATTGGGATTTTAGATAATTCTTTATGCATAAATAATAAGCAATTTACAAAACATAAATAAGAATATTATTTTACATAAAAAGGAGGATTTTAACATGTGTACAGCTTTGAGTTTATTAACATTTAAAAAAGAACATTTATTTGGAAGAAATATGGATTTGGAATATACATTTGGACAAAGACCAGTAGTAGTTCCTAGAAATTATGAATACGTAGACAAAGTTTCTGGTGAAAATAAAAAGATAAAATATGCTATTACTGGTATGGCATCAGTTATGGACAATCACCCACTATTTGCTGAGGCTATAAACGAAGAGGGGCTAGGTTGTGCTGGGCTTAACTTCCCTGATGCATATTGGGAAGATGACACTAAAGAAGGTATGGAAAATATGCCACCATATGACTTAATTCTTTGGATTACTGGTAATTTTGCAACTTTAGAAGAATTAAGACCATATCTAGATAAAATCAATTTAGTTGCAAGACCTTTTGCTGAAAATGTTGGACTTCCAACACTTCACTGGATGGTTACTGATAAGACAGGAAAAGCAATCGTAATCGAAAAAACTAAAGAAGGATTTAAAGTATATGAAAATAAAGTTGGTGTAATGACTAATGCACCATCATTTGATTGGCATATAACTAACTTACGTCAATATATGAATGCAACTCCAGTTCAACCGACATCTGCAAATTGGAGTGATTTAGAATTAACTCCGCTGGGATCTGCAACTGGTGGGATAGGACTTCCTGGCGATTTTTCATCACCATCTAGATTTGTAAGAGTAGCATTTTTAAGAGCACAAATTCTTATGGAAGATATAGAAAACGACGGAATAATTGAATTCTTCCATATCTTAAATAATGTAGCAATGGTAAAAGGTTCAGTAATAACTAAAGACGGAAAAGATGAAATAACTCAATATAGTTCTTGTATGAACCTAGAAAAAGGACTTTATTATTATAAATCTTACAATAATAATCAAATAAATATGCTTGATATGCATAAAGAAGACTTAGATGGAAGTGAAATGAAGATATTCCCTTATAATGATGTACAAGTTGTAAATTTATTAAATTAAAAAATATAGAAGACATTATAAGAAGTAGAATTTTAAAATAAGAATATAAAATTATAGAGTATTTAATTAAAATTTAAATAGAATAAAAAAGAGATGTTGTATTAAAAGACATCTCTTTTTTAGCAACCTATATTTTTTAAATATCTTTAGAATAAAGATTTCTTTATATATATAGTTAAATTATTGATACTAATTTGTTACAAATATCTTGTTGACTCATATAATAAATTAATTCTATAATAAATTAATAATATGTAAAAATATGGGGTGTGAAATGAAGGGAATAAAAAAAATAACAGCTTTATTTTTGATAATGATACTCACAATATCTACTAGTGGATTTGTTAATAAAGTTGAATCAGCTCAAGTTAGTAAATCTCAAACCAATGACTCTCCAATAAGTATGGAAGTATCTGCACATGCTTATGTTGTTATGGATGCAAATTCAGGGGAAATAATTATGTCTCAGGATGCGGATAAAAAAATCTATCCTGCAAGTACAACTAAATTATTAACAGCAGTAGTTGCAATAGAAAACTGCAACTTAGATAGAGAAATAGAAGTAAAACAAGCAGCTTTAAACAAAGTTGATGTAGAATCATCAATTGTAGGATTAAGAGCTGGCTCTACATATACAATGGAACAACTTTTATATATGCTTTTGATTGTTTCAGCAGGTGATGCAGCAGAAGTTATAGCCGAAGAAGTAGCGGGTTCAAGTGAAGCATTTGCTACTATGATGAATGAAAAAGCAAAACAAATCGGAATGACAGATTCATATTTTGATAATCCAGTGGGGATGGATTGGCACAGTAATGCAAAAATACATTCAACTGCACATGATATAGCGAAATTGACACAATATGCTATGGCAAATTACGAAATAAGAAAAATAGTTAGACATAGTTTTTATACAGTAGATAATTTTTATAATGGAAAATCAATAACATTGGGTTCAACTAATGGTTTCCTTAGAAAACGTAAATATGCTGACAATTTATTTACAGTAATAGGTTCAAAAACAGGTACTACTGATAAAGCTGGATTTGCACTTACAACAACAGCCAAGGATAATGAAGGTAGAGAAGTAATCTGTGCATTTTTCGGAAATAGTACAAGAGATAAGATGTATAAAGATATCAATAGATTATTAATTAATGCTTATACAACTCATAAAGATGAATTACAAAAGGGTATTTTAAATATTAGATATCCATCAGTAAAAGATATTATGGATCAAGAGATAGAAAAAGAGTGCAGTTTAACAAAATAATTTAGATAGTAAAAGGGTTGTTTGAATATATAAAACAACCCTTTATTTTTAGAAAAATCACCCGGGTGAAAAGTCTCCAAAATCAAGTTATCATCCAAAATTTAAACTATACTATAATTAACTAGATAAAATATTTTATTTAGACTTATCAAGAAGGGGGATTTTAGGTGAAGAAATTAACTGTTATTATATTATCATTAGTATTATCATTTGGTGTAGTGGGCTGTTCATCAAATAGCAAGGATGATAGTACTCAAGAACAACAAGAGCAGCAAAAAGATACAGCTGCAACAGCTTCAGAAATATCAACTTTATTAAAAGATATGTATATAGTACTTAAGGATTCAAACGGGGGAACTAAAGATTGTAAAGATAAGCTAGTTAATTACGGAAAAGATATAAACGACGCTATGTTGGCAAATAAAGAATACGGATCAGATATGCAAAATTTAAAAGATGCTACAGAAGATTATGATTTAGAAAAAATAGCTAAATATGTGTGTGATATTTTAAATGACATAGAGGGAAGTGACAAATACAGCATAGAAATAAAGTCAACAGATAATACAGATAAATCAAATAGTAATCAAAATACTAAGTCAAATGGGAATAATCAAAAGAGTACAAATACAAATAAAAACAACAATAATAACAAAAATACGAATAAAAATAACGAAGAAGAATATCAAAGTGGGGACTACGGAGATTATACAAAATGTCCAAACTGCAAAAAAATGACATTCCATCCTGATGGATATTGCGAAAACTGTGGTTATGGAAAATCAGCTAATGAAGATGGAGCTAGCCATAGTTCTGAATGCGCAAATTGTGGAAGTGCCACTATAAATGATGATGGAACTTGTCCATATTGTGGATATCAAAATTAGAGCGTGTTTAAAATAAAGATTTATTTTTTATAATGTTAAAATAGGAGCAAATGCTCCTATTTTTTTGTGTGAAATTTTAAAAGAGAATGCTAATCGTGTGAATGAATAATATATAATTAACATATAGGACTTAAAAATAAACAAAACTGAGATTATATATAAATAATAATATAAATCTAGAAGGGAGTTTAGAAAAGGGGATATGGAATATATAAAGCAATATAATACGAATGAAGTTTATGTGAATGAAAAGCTTACAGAGAAAATAGATAAAATAAATTCACATCCACTTACTGTGGTTGAGGCACCGATGGGATATGGAAAGACAACAGCGATAAAAATATATCTGAACAAATTCCATACGAATTACTATTGGCAGAATATCTACACTGATTCGGATATAGCATTTTGGCAAGGTTTTTGTAGAATAATAAGCAAGATAGATTCAAATGTTGGCAGTCGCTTGGAAAACATAGGCTTACCAAAAGATAGTATAAAACTTGAAGAATGTATTGAGCTTATAAATTCTATTTATATAAAAGAGGAAATAGCAATAATATTAGATGATTATCATTTAATAGATAATAAAAATTTAGATGAGTTAATATATAATTTGGTAAAAAGTATGGATAACAAAATCCATCTTATTATAATTACGAGAAATAAGCCAGATATTGAGATTAAGGAACTACAATTAAAAAAATTGGTGAATTATATTACGAAAAATTGCTTGGAATTTGAAAAGGATGATATAAAAAAATATTACAAACTCTGTGGCATAAATTTAAATACTTTAAATATAGATGATGTTTATAAAAAGAGTGAAGGTTGGATAAGTGCGATATATTTGATTATGCTAAATTATATCGAATACAATACGATTGAGATAAGTGAAGATATATATGAACTTGTAGAAAAACTAGTGTATGATCCATTTGAAGATAAGTTTAAAGATTTTTTACTTAGATTATGTGTATTTGATCAGTTTACATTGGAGCAAGTAAAATTTGTTACTGGGGATGAAAATGTTGATTTATTGATAAAGGAATTGACACAAGTTAATGCATTTGTGAAGTATGACAAGAAGAACAAAGTATATTTATTTCATGCAATTTTTAGAACATGTCTGTTGGAGAAATTAAAAGAAAAAGACGATAATTATAAAAAGGAAGTATATAAAAAAGGCGGACTTTGGTTTTATAAAAAAAGAAAATATGTTTTAAGTATGGGTTATTTTTATAAAGCTAGGTATTATGAAAGCTTTTTAAATACTTTGGTACAAGACAAGGGAAACAGCATTACAGGAGAAATAAAGGATACATTTATAAGATGTATGGAAAATTGTCCAAATGAATTTAAACAGAAAAATCATCTGGCATTATTGGTATATGCGAGAAGGTTGTTTACTTACAATGAGATGGACTTGTTTGGAAAAGTTTGTGGACAATTTTATGAAAATATAGCGAAAGATAAAAATATAGATCATAAAGAAAAAAATCAACTACTTGGAGAGATGAAACTTATACTTAGTTTCACAAAATATAACAATATAGAAGAAATGTCGAATCTTCACAAGGAGGCTTATGAATTGATGTATAAGCCATCTACGATTATGACAAATAAATCCACATGGACTTTCGGTTCACCATCAATTTTATATATGTATTATAGAGATAAGGGCAAATTACAAGAACAGCTACGAATAATGAAAAATGCAATGCCTTATTATTATAAAATCACCGATAATCACGGCAAAGGAGCAGATTATATCATGGAGGCTGAGGTATGTTTTAATCAAGGCGATATATTAAATGCAGAAATAGCGCTCGATAAGGCAATGCTTATGTGTGATAAGTATTCAGGAGTTCTTTGCTGTGCTTTGTTTTTAAAATTGAGAATACTTATACATAGAGGCAAGTATGAAGAGTTTAGGACTTTGATGGATGAAATTGAAGATAGGATTTATATAAATGACCTTCATATGTTTTCAGATACGTTGGATTTAATAAGGGCATATATATATTCTAATTTAAAAGAAGAAAGCAAAATTCCAAAGTGGATAATAAATGGCAATTTTGAAAATACTAGATTATTATTTCCGACAATGCCTCTTGTAAATTTTATTTACTCAAAAGTACTTATAACAAAAAAGGATTATATCAAGGTAGTTGCACTTTATGATAAGTCTATGGCTATGGCAAGGATATTTCCTAATTTACTTTGTGAGATTTTTGAAAATATGCATATAGCAATAGCATACGATAATTTATCTAAAAGAAAAGAATCAATTGAAAAACTTGAAAAAGCATTGGAAATAGCCATAAGTGATAGACTATATATGATTTTTGCAGAAAATTATACTGATATAAAAAACTTGTTAGATGAAATATACGAAAAAGGAAATTTTAAAGAAGCAATAGAGGAAATTAGAAGATTACAAAAGCCTTATGAGGAATTTTTAAAATTTGTTAAAAAAGAAAAATCTAAAGTTATTGAATTATCGGAAAGAGAGCTCGAAGTTGCAAATTTAGCGGCACAAGGATTTACAAATAATGAAATAGCAAAAAAATTATTTGTATCAGTAAATACAGTCAAAACAATATTGAAGGCAGTGTTTAAAAAATTATGTATAAAATCAAGACAAGAAATCAAAGATGTTCTAAAAAGCCAAAATAACAATTAAGTTTAAGTTATAGCTGTATTTTTAAAAAACTTTTTTTGACAAAAAATACAGCAAATTTAGATAATATCAAACTGGTATTTTGGATAATCTATTAATAAATATTTCTTTATAGAGAGGAGAAATAAAATGACTATTAAAGATAAATTTGAAGAAATGAAAGAACATCATGAAGGTAGAAAAGAATATAGACATGAACTTAGAGAAGAAAGAAAATTAGAACATGAATTAAAACACGATGTTAAAGAAGGTATAAAAGAAGTAGGCAAATTTGACAAAGAATTAGGCCACGAGTTAAAAAAAGAAGCCAAAGCAGATTATAAAGAATATAAAAAGGACGAAAAAGAAGCAGAAAAATACGCAAAAGCAATAAATAAAGGAATGAGAGAATTAGAGGATGAAGAAAGAAAACAACAACACGAATTCGCTGAAATGTTGAAAAAACAAATGGAAAACGAATAAAAATTATAACCAATAACATTTGATCCTGTAAATAATGCTTATTTAAAACTTGGCGAAAAAGTGGGTAATGCATTTAAAGATGGATTGGAATTGAAATAGTAAAAAGTGAATATATTAAAGAGGAATATAAGGTTAGTTTATAAAATATCCCAAAGTACAGTTTGTGCTTGGGGTATTTTTATGTATAAATAGTGATAAAAAAATTAATAGCAAAATATAGGTATTAAAACCTAATTTAGGATAAATACTAACATTATAGTAATATAATTGTATCTTGGAGGGGCTATAATGATAGAATTTATAATTGATTTAATGGTTATAATTTGGCTTACAATATTAGTTTATTTGTTTTTATCAGAAGTATATTTTAGAAGTAGAAGGTTTAAGGTAATTAAAAGAAATATTGAGGTATATACAAAGGAGTGTAATGAGTTAAATGATCATATAGAGGGTATGAAGTATGTAGACCTAGGATTTAAAACGACCTATAAAAGTTATTTAAAGTATTCTGGAAATAAAAAAACTAAAGGCAAAAAAAATCACCTACATGATTTAAATAAATATGGTGCAACAACACATATATGTTCTCGAGATGTTCTTAGAAATGCAATAAGTAATCCAATGCCATCGATATGTAGACATTTCACAGTAGAAGTCAATGAAACAACTTTAGAAAGACTAGAAAATATTTTAAATGATTTTTCTGCTGTTGAAGAAGGGAAAGTTTTATTAAAAAAACAAAGAGATGAAATAATAGAAAGTATTAGTAATGAATTACCATACTTTATTAGAACTTTTACAGGAATACAAAGATTAAGTAGAAAGTTAGGATTTAAAGATATAGATTTAAAGGATTCATATTTTCCAAAACTGACTTTTAGATATATAAGCAATGCTGGGCATAAAAATGAACCCTATGATTTTATATTTGATATAAAACATTTAAATGAATTTATAGAATTTTTATCAAAAAAGATAAAATTCAAGAAAAGTATAGAAGGACAAAGAGCATTGATGACACCAAAGTTAAGGGAAAAAATAAAAGCAAGAGATAATAATACTTGCCAAATTTGTGGATTATCTACAAAAGATGAGCCTAACTTATTATTAGAAATAGATCACATAACACCTTTGTCTAAAGGTGGAATGACGGCAGAGGATAATTTACAGACTTTATGCTGGAAGTGTAATAGGTCAAAGGGAAATAAGGTATATAAGTATATATAATAAAAATTAATTAGTACTAATATTTAAAACACCTAAAATAATATAAGTAAGTGGGTGTTTTTTTACTGTTATAAAAGATAAGGTTCCCTGTATTACATATGAGTTAATTGGTAAATATAATATGAAAAACTATGCTACACTTAAATTATGAAGTAAAGTAATATTTAGAACTAAATAAATTCATAAAAAATAATAAATATTTGGGGGTAAAAATGTATTTATCTGAAATTACAATTGAAGGATATAGAGTATTTAAGGAGAAAACAACTATAAATTTTAATAGGGGATTAAATTTATTGGTAGGAGAGAATGGTTGTGGTAAAAGTACAATTATTGATGCTATAAGGATATTGCTTAATGAGGATGAATATTCAAGAAATGGGATTAATGATGAAGATTTTTATTCATCAAAAGATTATAAAGAACAAGCAGAAAAGATATCTATAAAGGGTAAGTTTGAAGATTTATCTGAGGATAAAAAAATAGAATATTTAACTTGGTTAGATAATAATTATGATGCTATTTTAAATTTAGATATTATCAATAAAAGGGATAAAAGGGATCATTTCAAAAAGAATATTTGGGGAGGAGAATCTAGTAATAGCATTTTTGAATGGGAACCGTTAAATGATATACAATGTGTATATTTACCAGCATTAAGGGATGCAGAAAAGAAGCTTAGAGCTAGTAGAGGCTCTAGACTAGCGAGATTACTACTAAATTTATCACAAGAAGAATTAAAAGCTAAAAGAAAAGATGGAAATTTAATGGATTTAGAGGAGGATGTAAAGACATTTAATGAACAGTTAGCTAGTAAGAGTCAAATTGCAAAAGCTGATGAACTAATTAATAGAAATATTAAAAATGCATTAGGAAATATATTTGGGCAGAATACAAAAATTCAATTTAATGATTTTTCTTATGAAAAAATAGTTGAAGGGTTAAAATTAGTTTTTTTCCCAGAAATATCACAAAGTAAAGATATAACATATCGAAATTTAGCTGAAAATAGTCTGGGTTATAATAACTTAATTTATTTGGCCACTATATTAGCTGAATTTGAAGGATTAAAAGAAAATTATACATCTCCTAGAATTTTGTTAATAGAAGAATTAGAAGCTCACTTACATCCACAATTACAAATAAAGTTGCTTAAGTATTTAGAAGAACAAGCAAATGAAAGTGATATTCAAGTTATTATAACTACTCATTCAACAACTATAGCAGCAGCTACTCCAATAAAAAATATAATTAGTATTAATATTTTAAAGGATAATAGCATAAAAATAACATCTTTAAACAAATGTGGACTAGATGATGATAGCGAAAAGTTTATAAATAGATGGTTAGATGTAACAAAATCAACATTACTATTTTCAAAAGGTGTGATTTTAGTAGAGGGAATAGCAGAGGCTATGTTAATTCCTAAAATGGCAGAGATATATCTAGATAGTTTAATTAAAAAAGGATCTAAAGAAAAAATAATACCTAAAACTTTGGAGGAAGCAGGTGTTTCGGTCATTAATATGAATGGAATATATTTTAATTATTTTATGCAGTTATATAATGGCTACAAACCTATAATACCAGAGAGAGAAGAAGGAGAGTCAAAAAAAGATTATAAGGAGAGAAAAAATAAAATTATAAAAAAAGAAATTTATAATGAAGAAGAAATTGAAAGTACAGATTACATTCCAATACGTTGTGTTGCATTAACAGATAATGACCCTGAAAAAGATGACAAACCTCAACAAGGGGAAGGTTTAGAAGGGAAAAACTATAACCTATATCTTATTAAACAATTAGAAAATATGACGAATAATTGTAAAGTTTTTAAAAATGAAAAAACATTTGAATATGACATTGCTTTAGAAAAGGATAATATAAAACCTATGATAGAGATAATACTTGATAAATTAGATACAAATGGAGATACAAGAAAAAAAATGAATGGTTATTTAGAAAAAATAGAACAAGACCAAGAAGATATAGAAACTAATGAAATAGCAGGAGATATTTTACATGAGATTGATAAGTCATATATAGGAAAGGGATTATTTGCACAATTATTATTAGAAAAAATAGAAGAGAGTGGTAAATGTGAGATTCCATCATATATAAAAAATGCAATTAAATTTGTTTTAGACTTAAAGGATGATGACAATGATTAAAATTAGAAAACAGATATGTGAAGCTATATGTAAAAAAAGCACTTGTTCACAGGATATAAATGAGTGTGATGGAAGAATGGCACATAGATGTAAAAATATAAATGCAAGTTTCATTAATAATTTAAATGATAATCAATTAGAATATATTGTATCAAGTATTGAAGATAATATATTTTTAAAAGCATGTCCAGGGAGTGGTAAAACAGAAGTTTTAGGGATTAAAAGTGCATATGAAATTATTAATTCAAGGGAATCTTATAAAGGATTAGCTATAATTACATTTACAAATTCTGCAGAAGATGAAATAAAGAAAAGAGTTGAAATGTATTTAGGAGAAACATTAAGATATCCAAACTATATAGGAACTTTTACAAGTTGGATACATGGATATATAGCTAACCCATTTTTAAGTAAGATTTCGAAATATGAAGGCAATAATGAAAATGATAAAAGTATTAAAATAATAGAAAATAAAGAGATACCAAATTTTCTTAGATGTTTTTCAAGTAATTATAGTTACAAGGAGTTGGGAAACCTAAATCCTTGTGAATATTATTATGATATAAAGGAAAAAAAAATTATATATTGTGGTAATAAATTGAAAAATAGTAAAAAGAGTCAAGAAATTTTAGAAAAATTATTAGATGATAATGAAAAGAGATTGGATGACTTAAAAAAATTAAAATGTAAATTCTTTAAAAAAGGATTTTATTTATATGAAGATATTGAATTTCTTGTGTATATATTACTACTGAAAAATAGGGATATAGCTAAGTTTATAGCTAACCGATTTCCAATTATTTTAATAGATGAATGTCAGGATTTATCTTATATACAATTAAAGATAATTGGATTACTTAATAAACAAGGTTGTAAAATTCATTTAATTGGGGATTTAAATCAATCTATCTATAAGTTTAGAAATATAGATCCACAGGATACATTAAACTTTATAAATAAATTAGATTTTAAACAAATGAATTTGAATCAGAATTATAGAAGTTGTCAAGAAATCGTAGATATATCACAGGTTATAATAAATGAGGATGATGATGTACAGGCAATTTCAAAAAAGGTAGTTGAGAAACCATTATTAGCTATATTGTATGAAAAGGATAAAGAAATAGATGTATATAATAAATTTAAAGATTTGATAAGAGATAATGGTTTAGATTTAAATAAAAGTAGGATAATTGTTAGAAACAATACACTAAAATATAAACTATTAGGTCTGAAAAAACAAGAGGGCAATAATAATAGATTAGAAACTTTGGCTAGAGCTATGTATATGTGGAAGAATGTTAATAATATAAGTGAATTTAGAATGACTTTTAATTTATTTGCAAAATCAGTGCAATCTATATATTTTTCTGGAATTGAGCATAAGGGAGAAAAATTTTTCTATAAGCCGTGTGAATTAGATATGGACGAATGGAAAGGGTTAGTTAATAAAATAAAACAAAGGCTTTTATTGTATGATAATTTATTAGATTTTTCACTGACATGGGAAAAGTGGAAAAAAGAATTAAAAAAAATTATAGACGATGATATAAATAGTATTTCAGAATTGGAGAATAGAGAATATGATTTAGGAAGAATAAGATCAGGAAATAAAAATAAAACACTAGAGGAAATATTATCAGATAAGGAATCTAATATTATAGATTGTAAAATAGAAACTATACATAGCTGTAAAGGAATGAGTTTAGATTCAGTATTATTTATGTCTTCATATAAAAAGTCTAATAATCAAGATTCAGGGACATTTTGGAGGGAATGGTTTGATTTAGAATATATAGGTGAGAAGAATAGACTCGCATATGTTGCTTTTTCGAGGGCAAGACATTTACTTGTATTGGGGATACCTAAATCAAGTAAATTTACTGATAAAGACAAAGAGACTTTAATTAATTTTGGATTTAAAGTTATTTAAGTTTAAAAAGTAATGTGGGCTTAGTATAGTATTAACATAATTATTTGCAATGAGATTTAGAATAAAAATTATTGTATTATGAATAGTGATACTAGCTATAGGAATTTGTAGAAAAATTTAAAATAAACACCAATTCCAAAATGGAAGATAAAAACCAAAAAAATAAGAAATATAAAAGCCAGAGTTGTAATATACATATATCATAGTAAAAAAAGGGGGGAATACTATAATGTTAATCACAGTTGTCGGTGTTGTGTTTATAACTTTGGCTTTAGTTTTATTTTCTATAGGCAATTTTAAAGGTACGAGGGTCCTGGTTCCGATAGTCGTTGTAGTTATGGGTATGGTACTTATAAAAGGAAGCTATGATATTGGAACAAATCAAATTGAAGCAAAACAAGTTGAGGAAAATGAGGACAAGGACAAAACAGAGGAATCTAGCAGCGATGTGAAAGATAAGTATTTGAAAGAGTTGGATGATTTGAGTGAAAAGGGTAAATCTAAACAGATTTAGAATGATGAAATTATGGGCTACATTGATTTATATCGGTGTAGTTTTTTAATTTGTGAAATTATATAAACATTATCAAAAAATTCATTAGATGTTAGATATAATATATATAACAAGATTAATAGCAATTAATATAATAGGGGTTATACTAAGTTAGATTTATTTATAAAGGGGGAAGAAAAATGCAAGAGAGTAGACTATTTAAAATAGTTTATTACCTTTTGGAACATGAAAAATCAACGGCATCTGAGCTTGCAGAAAAATTTGAGGTATCGGTTAGGACAATATATCGTGATATTGATGCACTTAGCAGTGCTGGGATTCCAATTTGTGCAACTCAGGGGAAAGGTGGTGGAATTTATCTACTTGATAACTTTGTGCTAGACAGATCGGTGTTTTCGGACAATGAAAAAGAACAGATTTTGACAGCACTTAAGGGTATTAGTGCTGCAGATGGGAATAATTTGGACGAGTTATTGACTAAACTAAGGGCATTATTTGAAATTAAAGAGAGTAGCTGGATAGAAGTTGATTTTACAAGTTGGTACAAAAAGAAGCCAAAACAAGATATATTCAGATTACTTAAGGACGCTATTTTCAGCAAGAATGTAGTTAAATTTAAATATTTCAACAGAAATAGAGAAATGTCAGAGCGCAAAGTCCAACCGATTCAGTTGGTGTTTAAGGATAAATATTGGTATTTATATGGATTTTGCCTTCTAAAAAATGACTACAGATTTTTCAAATTGACGAGAATGACAGAGCTACAAGTATTGACAGAGAGTTTTTGTAGAGATTTCAGCGAACTTGAAATAGGAAAAACAATTAAGTATTCAGAAAATATAAGTGTAAAGTTGAAGTTCAACAAATCCATAGCTTTTCAGGTGTATGATGAATTCTATGATGAAGTAATAGAATTCGATGATGGAAGTTTGTATGTTGAGGCTGAATTGCCAAATAATGATATATTATATACAAAGCTGTTGAGTTTTGGTGATGATGTAGAAGTATTAGAACCAGAAAGTGTGAGAGAGAAAATAAGAAAAAAATTAGAGAATATGTTTAAAAAATATTTATAACTTGACATTAGATGTCAGGTTATTTTTTTTATAATTTTAATATAGATAAATAAGTGTGAGGGATGATTAAATTTTATTGAAATGCGTTTATCAAAGGGGGCCTTTATATGGATTATGCATTGAAAGAAAGTAGTACAAAGTTTGAAACTATATTGGGAACTGCTCTAAAAGTTCCAGGTGTGAGGGTGGATAGAGAGCAATTTCTTTTACAAACTTTAGGTTCTAAGATAAAGAATAAAAATATTGTAAATTTGGCTATCAAGACTGATCCTGTTACAGCTGGAATACCAATCGATAAATTAGATAGGATTGCAAATTCATTGATAAGGAAAAGAACAACAAATACATCAATGGTATCATTCGCAGCAGGGATGCCTGGGGGATTGACAATGGCTGCAACTATACCTGCTGATACTTTGCAATTTTTTGGGACAGCCATTAAGTTAGCACAGGAATTAGTTTATTTATATGGTTATGGAGAAATCGGAAATGCCAACCAATTAGATGAAGATATAAAAAGAGAGCTAACATTATATTTAGGTGTTATGTTTGGAATTGAAAAATCAGCAGCTACATTGAGAGTTTTCCCTACAAATATGTCAAAACAAGTTTTAACAAGAACATCAAGAAGGGCTTTAAGTAAAACAGCATTATATTCAATTACTAAAAAAATGGGCGAAATAATTGGAGTAAAAGTAACAAAGGCAGGTTTTGCAAAAGGTGTTTCAAAAGCAGTTCCTATAGTTGGAGGGGTTATATCAGGTGGAACATCATATGTTTCTATGAATCATATGGGACACAGATTAAGTGAAGTATTAAGGGAGTCAATTTTTTATACGGAAGCGGATTATGAAAAAGATTATAAAAATATTTGTAATGAAGTTGTTGATGTTGAATTTAATTAGAGGGACTTATAGTGAGGGAGATTTTAATTGAAGTTGTGTATTTAAGATAAATTAAAAAATATATGATAAGACTACATTGATTTATGTTTTATGTAGTCTTTTTTTATGTAAGAAACTAAGTTATGACAAGTTGTATTTAGAGTACCTTTATTTATACGAACAGATAAAAATCAATAGACAAAAACAACTAATTAAATTAAACTAAGATATGTGACTTTACAAATGAAAATAATGATAGTAATTTAAAGAATATCAGCGATTCAAATAATAATGTATCAAATAATCAAAATAACAACCAAAATTCACAAAATACAAAATCAAATAATAGTATAAAAAAATATAATGGGGAGAATTTATGAGGAAAAACAAAAGAATAATAGCTATATTTTTATCACTTATGATGCTAATATCAAGTGGTGTATTTGTTAACAATGCACATGCAGCACAAGCAAAACCGACTGTTTATGCACATTCATATACTGTTATGGATGCAAATTCGGGGGAAATTATTATATCAGAGCAGGAAAATAAGCGAATATATCCTGCAAGTACTATAAAATTATTAACGGCAATAGTTGCTATAGAAAATTGCAGTTTGTATAAAAGAATAACTGTTAAGAAATCTACTTTAAATAAGGTTGATGTAGAGACGACCACAGCAGGTTTAAAGCTAGGCTATGCTTATACATTAGAAGAACTTTTAAACATGCTTTTAGTATATTCAGCAGGTGATGCTGCAGAAATAATTGCTGAATCAGTTGGAGGAACTAGAGAAAATTTTGTGGATATGATGAATATAAGAGCTAAAGAGCTTGGTATGAACGATTCTTATTTTGACAATCCTGTGGGGATGGACTGGCATAAAAATGCAAATATTTATTCAACATCAAGTGATATAGCAAAATTGACAAGATACGCTATGACAAATGATACAATAAGAGCAATTGTCAAAAAACCGCAATATGTTATAAAAAATTACTATAAGGGAAAATCAAAGACATTATATGCATCAAATAATTTTTTAAGAAATTATTCTTATTCTAAAAACTTATTTACAATAATCGGATCAAAAACAGGAACTAGTGATAAAGCTGGATATGCATTATCAGCAACAGCAAGGGATAGTTCTGGTAGAGAAGTTATATGTGCATTCTTCGGAAAAAGTACACGTATGCAAATGTTTCAAGATATAAATACTTTATTGACATATACTTTTAATAATTATAAAAATATTTTAGAAAAAAGTTTTTATGATATTAGATATTCTTCTACAAAAACTATTATAAATAAATATCTTGCCAATGGAGTATTAACAATGACTTCTTCAGGCAAATTTTCTGGAAGTACACAAGTTAGCAAAAAAGAATTTGTGACTACTACGAATAAGGCACTAAAAACTTCATATGTTGTAAATGGTGGAACAGCAAAGATAACATTATTAGATGTTGCAAAAATATTCAAAGATTATAATAGCAAAGAATATAGTCAAGAAATAAAAAATAAATATAAAAATAGATTTAAAAATCTAAATTCAACTGATTTTAATAATATGGTTCATTTATATGAATTAAATATATTACCACATGATTACGGATATAATGCAAATGCTAAGATTTCGAGACAAGAGATGGTATTAATGTTGAATAATATGCCACAAAGAGTACAATCTCTGAAAACATTCTCGATATTTACAGTAAACAGAATAAGACATACATCAACAATCATAACAGGAAAAGGGTTGAAAAATGCTAGAGTGAAGGCTTCTGTAAGCGGAAAACAAATAGGAAAAACAGTTACAGTTGATAGTTATGGAAAATATAAAATAAAAATTCCAAAACAGAAAAAGAAAGTAAAGATAGTCGTTACTATTAGTAAAACAGGGTATAAATCAAAATCAAAGACAATTATTGTAAAATAAATCCATTTACTTGTATTTACTATTTTGATAGTATATTAGATTAATAGAGAAGTATTATTTATAAATTTTCTAATATAGTATCTAAATACTAGAAAAACAAATACAAGGAGAATTTACATATGGAAACAAGTTTACCAATAGAAAAATATAAAAAAATAAGAATGGCTCAAGCAGAAGGAGCAAGAACTGTAGAAGACCTTAGAAGAATGACTGATTTAGTTATCGAAAACGAAGAAGAAGCAACAGAAATGCAAAGAATATTAAAAAATGCTTGTGGATGCAACAACGTATCTGTTGAAGAAGTTGCAAGAGCAGTTAGAAATGGAGCAGACACAGTAGAAAAAGTTACTGCAGCTACTGGTGCTGGAGCAAATTGCGACAAATGTAAAGGTGGCGTGCTTCAAAGTATAATAAAAAATAGAGGATAATAAATAATTTTATTTATCAAAAAGCTACTAGACAATTGATCTAGTAGCTTTTCAATTTATGGATAATATTATTTTATAAATTATTTTTCAGAATCAAGTAGAGAACCTAAAGATTCAAGTTCTTTTATTGCTGATTCGTTGTTAGCTAAATCATCAGTTTGAGTTGCTGAGTAAGCATTGTAGAATAGAAGATCCCATGATAAATATCCAGAGATACAATCGAATTGACCTTTGATTAATTCATATTGCTTATCATTAGTTTCTGCACCACCAACTACTATGATACCTGCTTTTTTATTTTTAAGGTATGCACCTTTACAATAACATTTATCTATTACCATTTTCAGTTGAGCAGTTATTCCCCACCAATATACAGGTGTAGCAAATACAAGTAAATCAGCATCAACAATTTTATCTACTATCATGTTAGAGTCGTCTTTTGCAACACATCCTTTGTAACATTGACAGGCTCTACAACCAGTACAAGGAGATACATCTAGTTTGTAAGTATCTACAACCTCAACTTCATGTTCACAACTAACTCCTTTAACAAATGAATTGATTGCAGTTAAAGTGTTCCCTTTTCTTGGACTTCCGTTTAATACTAATATTTTCATAACGATAACACTCCTTTTTTTATTTTAAATAAAATTAAGCAACCTATATTATTTTCACTTTATTATATCCAGTTTACAACAGCATCTTTTCTTGGAACTGTTCTTTGGTATTTAACATTAGGATATCCTATTACTAGACATGATAATAATTCATCAGAGCTATTTAAACCAAGTAAATCTAGGATAGGTTGATTATCTTTTGCAGCAACTATTGAGAAACCACTAAAGAAAGTACCAAGACCTAATGCATTAGTTATAAGTTCCATATTTGAAGAAGCTAAACCAGCATTTACGTTGTTTGGAGAAGCTACAAATATGGCAACTGGTGCATTGAAGAATATTTTATCATTTTTAACTGGGTCTTGTTTGTACATTTCATAAGAAGCAACCCACATTCTTGCATATCTTTCTAAATGAGCAGTTTGAGGTGTTAAATTAGCTAAAATTGCTTCACCTTTTATTTTTAAACTTTCATAAACTAAATCCCTAAGTTCATCAAGTTTTTCTCTAACTACTACATAAGATACATCTTGACTGTTTGTTGAAGTTTGAGTAAATCTTCCTGCTTCGATTATCTTTTCTATCTTTTCTTGTTCAACTTCTTTATCTTTGAATCTTCTTACACTTCTTCTGAATTTTATGAAGTTAAGTAAGTTGTCAGCTTCAACTGTGAAACTGTCATTATCATAAGGAATAACATCTTCCATGTTGTAATCATCAGTTGATACAGCCTCTACTGGACAGATAGCTATACAGTGACCGCATTTGAAACATCTTTCATTATTTATTTCAGCCTTGTTATCTACTAAAGATATAGTAGAAACTGGACAATCTTTCACACATTGTGAACAGCCAATACATTTTTCTTTATTTACGCTAAACATTACATTTCTCCTTTTTAATACAATAATTAATTTGACATTTATATAGAAAAAATTTATACTTTTTCCTGTTATTAAATATATTGAATAATACAATAATAGGATTATAGCACCATTTGACGAATTGTGTCTAATTGAAAATATTCATAAATATATAACCAAAAGTTATTGGTTTTTAATAAAGAGGAGATAATCATGAATTTACAACAACTAGAGTATTTTAAAATAATAGCGGAAACAAAGAATTTCACAACAGCATCAGAAATATTATCAGTTACTCAACCAGCACTAAGTAAAGCAATATCTAAATTAGAAGAAGAACTAGATGTTAAGCTTTTTCAAAGAGAAGGAAGAAATATCAAGATTACAGAGTATGGAGATGTTTTCTTAAAATATGCCAAAGGAGCTTTGAGTGAAGTTGAAAAAGGTAAACTTAAATTAAAAGAAATGAAAAACAACAGCGACACAATTATTTCAATATCCTCAACGGCTTGTATTGGGGCAATTTTTATACCTTTTTTAATAAGCGGATTTTTTAATAACAATTCTAAGGTGAAGTTTAATATAGATAATCAAAATACAGATGAAATTTTGAAAGGAATCAAAAACAACCATATAGATTTCGGATTTATAAGTAATATAAGTGATTTAGGCAAATACTCTAACATAGAGGCTACTTTAGTGAAAAAGGAAGAATATGTTTTGATTGTTCCTAAAAATCATCATCTAGCGAATATGGAAGAGGTATATCTTAGTGAGCTGAAAAATGAGTATTTTATAGCATATAATGATAAATGCTCTGATGTGGAGAAATGTTATTCTGATTTTATAGGATATACACCGAAAATTTATGCAGAACCTAGCGAGGCAATGATACTTTCAGGTCTTGTCGAAGCAGGGGCAGGCATTGCGATAATTTTAAACACGCCACTTATTAATACTAATAAGATTTCTGTTATCAAGATAAAGGATAAGATTGATGATAAGAGTATTTATATGGTGTGGAATAAAAATATTATTCATAATAAGAATAAAACAGAGTTTAAGAATTATGCTTTGAATGTGGATAAAAGATAAAATTTTTAGGATTATATTTTAATAATGTAAAAGTAGGAGGATATAAAAATAACTCCTACTTTTTTTGTTTCAACAAATGAGAGGAATTATATGATTAAATCGTAAATCCTCATAAGTTTTGTTAAAACAAAAATCAGCACTAATGGAATTACAACTGATTCCACAAGCATTATTATCATAGATTCAGTAGATTTTTCAAGTCCATATTTCGAGGTTAGATGTAGAATAAAATAAGTTATAAAAATGTTTAATCTAGACTAGTTTTTTACTAATTTGTTATAATATATCTATTATAAATTTATGTAGAAAAAATTTACTACATTATAAAAATAGATAATAAATTCCAAAGTAGGAGGACGTTATGCCACAAATAAAAGTAAGAGGAATAAACGAAAACGACATCTGCAAAATAAGCGAAAAGATGGTCGATGAATTAGTAGAGGCAGTAAAATGCCCAAGAGATTATTTTGAAATAGAATGTATAAAATCTGTTGCTATAAGAGATGGCAAAATAGCAGATGTTTATCCATTCGTTGAAGTTGCTTGGTTTGACAGAGGGCAAGAAGTTCAAGATATAGTTGCTAAGATAATCACTAATAACATAAGAGAAAACTTAAATATAGAAAGTATGGATTTAGCTTTTACAGTTTTTGAAAAAGAGAAGTATTACGAAAATGGAGAGCATTTCTAGGGATTATAAAGCCACATCTTAAATAATAAGGTGTGGTTTTTCTATACAAGAAATTAAGTCAAGAAATCAAACATAGAGAACCTTAAAAATTTTAATAAAATAATGGATTTTATTTGTATATAGCAATAATAGGAATAATGCGATTTAACAAGAAAAAGCAAAAATCAAGTGTGCTAGAAAACACTTTGAAGTTCTTGGCGAAGAGGTTGCATTTATGGCACCAGAAAGTAGCCCTGATGAATTTATGGAAAAGGCAAGGGCTGCAATGCCTGAAGTTTAGAAAAAGAGATTAGGGGATATGTAATCTGTGATGTTTTGAGTACTACAAATACTGTTAGGAAGATTTTGAATAAGTGATGGATTGCGAAGGGGTAGGGATATATAATATAAAAAAACTAGCTAAATGTATAATGAGTTTAGCTAGTTTTTTTATAATAATTTTATACCGGTCTTCCAAAGTATGTTTGTTTTCCACTTTCTATAAGATACCTAATATGACACTTTTCATATTCATCTTCACCACTATTTAACCACCAGTAATCTTCTAAGCTCATGCCTTTATTAGCCTTGCAAATAGTCCATGCATCATAGAAATTAAGCCCCATTTTATTAAGTATATAGTCTACACCATCTCTGTTTGGTGGCATTACTCTATCTTCTATCCAATATAATACATTTTCGTGCTGAGGTTTATAATCTAATGATAAATTAGTATAATCATATAGTATAGGCGGTAGATATTTAGTATCTTTTATATTTTTATTTAATTCAAATGCAAACTTATCTAATTTTTCGTCATAAGTTATAATTCCAACTTCTATATCTTTATACATCAGCGTATAACTCTCTAACATAGTTTAACCTCTCTTCCAATAAATCACACAGGGCTAAAACCCTTTCATTTTATTTGATGATATTAATTTAAATCACCTACTTTTTAGAAGTTTAAATTCCATATTTTAATATATATTATATCATACTACATGGACTTATAAACAAGCTTTGCGATGTATAATGACTGTATATTTATCATGCTACCTTTATCTTGTATAACATCAATACTGCAATGAAGATTGTGAATATGTAAGATATATGAAGGATAATGACGATATTTCACGAATAAGTATTATAGCTGTATCGATATTAAAAGAAGCAAATCAAATAAATGGGGGAATAAGAAATGAAACCAAATATATTTAATTATGCAAAAAGTGAACTTACTAATGATGCTATAATTTGTTGGATGTTAGATTGGACAAATAGCGAGCATGAAATATATAAAAATTTATCACAAGATATGATAAGACTGTTTACAAAGAATAAAGATTTAGATGTGGAATCTGTAAAAATAAAAAAGCAGTATAAAAATATTGATGTCTTGGTGGAAGTAAATGATTCGGAAGTGATTGTGATAGAGGATAAGGTAAAAACTTCGTCACATTCAAATCAGTTAGAAAGATATAAAGATACTATAGATAATGAAGAGTTTTATAAGAATTATAATAAGCACTACATATATTATAAGGTTGGGAATGAATCTCAAAATAATGATGTAGAAAAAGCTGGTTATACAAGAATAAAAAGAGATGAGATATTGAATATAATTAAAAAATATCGAGATTTAAATAATGACTTGCTAAACGATTATATCGACTATTTGGAAAGTATAGAAAAAACTTCTAATATGTATAAAGAAGAGGATGATATTAATAAGTGGGACTGGGAAACATGGGAAGGTTACTACAATCATTTACAACTTAAAGATGATATAAAAGATGGTTACTGGAATTATGTTTCTAATCCAAAGGGCGGTTTTTTGGCGTTTATTTGGAATTGTGAAGATTATAATTATGTAAAAGATAATAAAAAAGTTAAATATTATATATACCCTCAAATAGAAAGTAATTCTGGGAATAGTGATGGTGAAAAAACTAAAATATCATTTAAGGTAGAATGTAAAGATACTGCTTATAGAAAAGAGCTTAGAGAGAACATATATGAACGTTTAGAAAAATTGCTAAAAGAATATGTGTCAACTGATGATTTAAAGAGAACAAAACTTAAAGATGGTTTGCATATGACTCTTATAGAAATAAATAATATAAATACAAGAACAGAACTTGAGGAAATAATTAAGTTCTCAACAAAATGTCTTGAGGAAATTAAATGTCAACTAACTGAGGGGGAAGTATATACAAATGTATAAGTTAGAACTAAAGAAAAAGGGAAAAATAATTAAGTCCATAGATGATTGGTACAACGCTGCACCACCGAAAAATCCAAGTTTGCACTGGAAAGATGGAAGAAGTGCTAAAGAATTGGCGAAATATATGACAAGTACAAAAGGATATATGCCAAAGGAAATAGAGAATATATTGACGAAGTTAGGGTGCAACACAAACATCACATTTTATGGTGAACCAGAATCGGTCACAAGCCTTGAAGGTAGAGGAGGCGGTCGCCACCATGACTTATTGCTTGTTCAAGGAAATGAAGTTGTGATAGGGGTTGAAGCTAAGAGTGATGAAGATTTCGGGAAGATTGTTTGTAAAGAGTTATTTGGAAATAAAGATTATAAAGAATTGTTTGATAGTATATCAGGCAATAAATTTACAAGAGTAAATAGCTTATATAATGATATTTACGGATATGATTTATATAAAAATATGGAATTGAGATATCAACTGTTAACGGCAACAGAGGGCATATTAAAAGAGGCAAAAAAAGCAAATGCATCTAAGGCAGTTTTGCTTGTTATTACATTAAAAAAGGAAGGCTGCTATTCAGAAAAGAAAGTAGAGGCGAACTTACAAGATCTAAAGAATTTTGTAACTAGCTTGGGTACTCCGCTGGAAGATGGACAGTATAATTTGCCTTTATATCCTGATATAGATTTTTATGTGGAACATGTTGAAGTAGAGGTATAAAAATAAAACTAGCTAAATTTATAATAAGTTTAGCTAGTTTTTTAAATTATTGTGAATATTTACTTTTTTGTATATAAAAGCTTACCCTCATTATCTATATGGTTAATTAAATTCTCATTCGTTATTTCATTATATTGAATAATATCGAAAAAATATGGTAAAGGATAAACCTCATTTAAGCAGTCTTCAAGATTATAAATAATACTTCTATTTACATTTTCTCCAATTATAGCTATATCTACGTCAGAACCTTTTTTGTAATTTCCCATAGCACGACTTCCAAAGATAATAGCTTTCTCAATTTCATCATGTTGTTCTAATGCTTTAATTATATACTTTATATCTCTGTCTAATAATCCAAACATATTATAATTCCTTTGAAAGTTTCTCATACATTTTATCTAATTCTGGCAGATAAGCATCTAGTATTTCACTTGTCATTTTAATTGCTAATTCTTCATCATAAGTATGAGTTGTTAAGTTTCTATTTGATAAAGCATCTATCCAAACATGACCATTATCTATTAATCCTATTTGAAAAGCTTGTTTAACTGTTTCTCTAGGACTTTTTACTATATAACCTTCTGATTCCAAGTAATCTTTTAAGACTTTCAATGCTAATTCAAATGTCATTTCAAAAAATTGTATGATCCCAGCTCTCTCAAGTTCTGTTACTATTGGTTTATGAGAATATTTTTTTAATAATTTATATGATTTATCAAAGTTTTCAAATCTTTGTTTCCATCTTATTTCTTTTAAATTTTCCATAGTACACCTCTTTTAAAAGTATTTATTATATTATACACTATATCTACATTGTTCTAAACATCTTATTTAGCATTATATTAATAGTGTTCATCAAGTATAAAAATTTTTTGAAATATATATTAATCTAGAGCTCGACACCATATACATCCCTGTATATATCCTTCTTATACGTATCAAACTCCCTTTCACCTATTGCCTCAGGATAACTCATAATATTTAGCCTAAAAGGAGAATCATCAGGGTTTAAAGGTTGTTGTAAATAATAAAAATCATTAAAAGAGAATCCTAGTTTTTCATAAAAAGAAACTCTTTTTTTAGATATTTCGCAGTTTGGAGGTTCAACTTCTAGAAAGACCCTCTTGTCACATCGATTTAAATAATTTTTGATTAATTCTGAACCCACGCCTTTTCCTCTCAACTTACTATCGACGGCTAAATGTTCTACATATATAAAATCATCAAATTCCCACACAGCCATTAGAGCTAATACTTCATCATTTTCCTTAAATACGAAAGGTCTATAGTTACTTATAGAAAGTAAATTTTTTTGAGAAGGATAATCTCTTTTTTCACTTTTTGGAAAAGAATTATCTAATATATTAAAAAATGAATCAAAGTCATTTTCATTCATATCTATAAATTCTTTGATATTATGCATAATTATATCTCCTTAATAATTTATATTTAATTATATTTTATATTAAAACTTTTTAAAATTCTATAAACTCATCAGTATTATAACCACAATATTGTTTATTTTTGCATAACAGTAAAAAAATTACACAAACTTTATAAGAGGTGAAAATATGAGACATGATAGAAAAATAAAAGAACCAATAGTAGCAATTACAAAGGGAATGACAGAGGGGCAATCTCTAGAAAAAGCGTTGGACATGTTGCCGATTGATGAGATTATAAAAAAGGGTGACAAGGTGATAATAAGTCCAAATGGAGTGAAGGATAAAAAGCCAAAAGATGGGGTTGTATCAGGACCAAAGACTTTGAAAAAACTTATTGAATACATTAAAAAAAGAGAGCCATCTGAAATATACATAGCATTTGGGTCTGGTGGAACTGATTCACAAAAAGTATTGAAAAGTGCAGGATTTGATAAAATTATAGAGGAAGAAAAAGTTGAATTTGTGGATATGAATTACGGACCATTTTTTGAACTTGAGCTTGATGGGCCGATTCTAAAATCAACTCCTGTAAACAAGGTGGTTGAGGATGCTGATGTTATAATTTCATTTACACAACTTAAATATCACGAAGAGGCGACAGTAACAGCAAGTATTAAAAATATTTGCCTCGGATATCCGCCCGCAAGCGTGCACGGATTTCCGAAAAAGAATACAGGAATTCATGATGATTTGCATGGATTTATCCGAAGTTTTGCAAAGAAAATGCCGATTGATTTGGCGATAATAAGTATGGACAAGGCGATGATTGGAACAGGTCCGATATTCGGAAAAGCAGTCGACACACCAGGTCTTATAATTGCAGGTACTGATCCAGTTGCAGCCGATTGTATTGGTGCCAGACTTTTAGGATTTTTGCCACAGGCTGTAAATTATCTTTATATGCTTTATAAAGATGGGCTTGGTGAGGCGGAACCACAAAATATGACAATAAAAGGGCTTGATGTTGTCGAAGCTGAGAAACTATTTAGCAAATGTGCATATGGAGATAAGAAAAGTATTCTTGACCAACAATATGTAAAAGATTTGCATGATGAAAACTCAAAATAATATAAAGTAAAACACCAATAATATTTTAAATAGAGTATTATTGGTGTTTTTTAATACTATTATTTCATCCACTTTTCATATTGTTTTACAAAATGCAATTTTAACTATAAAATTAAAGTAGTATTATGTATAAAAAAATATATAAAATAGGGGGAAATAGTATGGCAAAGGAAATAACATCAAATTATGAAATGGCATGTTTAAAATGGAAAGAAGTATTCAAAAATATGGACAAAGAAGAACTGATGAAAGAGTTGCCAGAACTTAAAGTAGAAGGGGAATATCTTGTAATATATCATTTTGGAAGAAAGTTCGGAGTTCATATGGAAAATGGTGAAATAATCGCAATGGAGGATGATCTTCCAATATCAGTTTCTGAAAAATTCAATATATATCTTTTATTCCACTATATAAAACCAAATTCAAAAATCAAAGGCGAATGGGTTACCTTTGAAAAATTAAAAAATACATCTCAATTTAAGCCAGCGTTTGTTAAAAGTGTACTTGAACCTTTTGCAAAAGCTTTTGCAGGCCATATGGATAAGCTTGAAGAGGCTTGTGAAAAAATAGGAGGAAAAAGAATAAAAGCATCTGATATGGGATATGAGCTAAAAGCATTTGAATGTATTCCAGTTCAATTTTTATTTTGGGATGAGGACGAAGAATTCGAATCAAGAGCAAGTATGTTGTTTGATATAAGTTGTACAGATTTCATACACGAAGAGAGCATAGTAACTATAGCATCTGTCGGGGTCGAGAGATTAATCCAAGTTGCAGGGCTTAATAAATCAGAAAATACTTTTGATATGAGATAAATTTGTTTACACATAAAAAAATGAGATTTATAATAAATGAGAAAGTTTATTAATTACAAACATTTATAGGAACATTTTAAATCATTTTCAGGAGGGGTTAAATGGAAAGTGTAAACAAATTTCAAAGTTTAGTCATCTTATTAATGGTGGCAATCGGAATACTACTTGGACAGATTGGATTTGTACAAACTTATTCAGAATATCTGATAACGCCATTTTTAATGGTGATGTTGTTTTTAGTAGACCATCCAGTTTTATTATTCTTTGTAATCAATTTCTGTGTTGGAAGATTAGTCGGAAGGGTTATGAAATTAAATTATGAAGATAGTGTTGCACTAAATTTAACTACACTTGCTAGAAATTCGCCAATAGCACTTGCGATTGCTGTTGCAACATTTCCAGACAGACCGCTAATCTCATTGGCATTAATAATAGGACCATTAATCGAGTTGCCAGTGTTATTTTTAATTGCGAAAATATTACTAAATATAAGAGAAAAACAATTAAAAATAGCATAAATAATTAAAAAAATTGTAATATAAAGAAGGAATATTGAAAATAGTATAGAACATATAGTATTGTAAAGTTAATATTACAGCAAAATTGGTGTTAAAATACAAAGAATGCATACTAATAAAACAAAAATACAACACTAAATGATGGTATCGTGACATAAACTAAATAAATAAAATTGGGAGGAATCCGTATTATGAATGAAAAACAATTACAACAAATGACTTCTAAGAAAGGGTTTATAGCAGCATTAGATCAAAGTGGTGGAAGTACACCAAAAGCTCTAAGATTATATGGAATACCAGAAGATAAATACAGTACAGATGATGAAATGTTTGATTTAGTTCACGAAATGAGAACGAGAATAATAAAAAGCCCATCATTTACTGGAGAAAAAATAATTGGTGCAATATTATTTGAAAAAACAATCGAAAGAAAAATCGATGATAAATTTACAGCTGATTATTTATGGGAAGAAAAAGGTATAGTTCCATTCCTTAAAGTTGATAAAGGTCTTCAACCAGAAGCAAACGGCGTTCAATTAATGAAAGATATACCTACTTTAGATGAACTTCTTAAAAAAGGTATCGAAAAACACATATTCGGAACAAAAATGCGCTCTGTTATAAAATCTGCTAACGAAGAAGGAATTAAAGCTATAGTGGCTCAACAATTTGATATAGCTAAAAAAATATTATCTTACGGATTAATTCCTATAATAGAACCGGAAGTAGATATCCATAGTGTTGATAAAGAAAAATGCGAAGAAATACTTAAAAAGGAGATATTCGCTAATTTAGATAAATTAGATAAAGACCAAAAAATCATGCTTAAATTAACAATACCAAGTGTTGAAGGATTCTATTCTGATGTTATAGCACATGATAACGTACTTAGAGTTGTTGCATTATCTGGTGGATATACTAGAGCAGATTCAAATGAAAAACTTGCTAAAAACCCAGGACTTATAGCTAGTTTTTCAAGAGCTTTAACAGAAGGATTAAATGTTGACCAAACTCAAAAAGAATTTGATGATTTATTAGAAGAATCAATAGATGGTATTTATCAAGCATCTATAAAATAATTAAAAATAATTCTACCTCAAAATAGTTTAAAATAAAATGCATAAAAGAAATATCGGTGTAATGCTGATATTTCTTTTTGCTTAATGAGGATATTTAAAAACAATATTCTAAACATATGAATAAACAGGTATAATAAATATAATGAGAGAGAAAGGAGGGGGCAGTATGAATATAATTGTTTGTTTAGAAGATAAAAACGGAATGATGTTTAACAAAAGAAGATTGAGTCAAGATGTAGCGATAAGAGAAGATATCTATAAAAATATGGATGGGAAAAGTCTTATAATGAATGCCTATTCTTACAAAATGTTTAGCAAGGATGAACCAAAGATAGATATTATTGTAAGAGAAGATTTGCCTGTTTGTGATAAGGAAAATCTTCAATTTATTGAAGACAAACAATTGGGAAACTTTGAATCAGAAATAGACAAGATGATTGTTTACTATTGGAATAGAAGATATCCGAGCGATTTAAAATTTGATATCGATTTTTCAAATGGTAAATGGGAAATTGTTTCTGAAGAAGAGTTTGAAGGAAATTCACATGATAAAATCACCAAAAAAGTTATTTTAAAAAAGTAGATACTAAAGGAAATGAAATAAGTATCGATAATAAAAAGAATGTATTAGTATAAAAAATCATAATAATCAAAACAAGAGATTGTTTGTATAGGGGGAAATTAATATGAAATTATTACGATTTTTAATGGTGTTCATTTTATGTTTTACTTTAGTTGGATGCCAACAAGATGTTAGTAATTCTAGTAATACTACGAATACATCACAAAGCAGCAATATAGATGATGGAAGAGATAAGGGGTTTTCATTAGATGAAGTGCCAGAATATCCGGGGGAACCTTTTGTTGCGTTATATAATAATGTGCCCGATTTTGACGATAAAGACAAGACAACGAAATCTTTCGAAACATATAGTGATCTTGATAGTTTGGGAAGATGTGGTGTTGCATATGCTAATATAGGCAAAGACCTAATGCCAACTCAAAAAAGAGGCAATATAAGCAGTATAAAACCAAGTGGATGGATAAACAAAAAATACGATACAGATTTAGTAGAGGGTGGATACATATATAACAGATGTCATTTAATTGGGCACCAACTTGCCGGTGAAGATGCCAATGAGAAAAACTTGATTACGGGGACTAGATATTTTAATGTTGAGGGAATGTTGCCATTTGAAAATATGGTTTGTGACTATGTAAAAGAGACAAATAACCATGTATTATACAGAGTTACTCCAATTTATGATGGAAATGACCTTGTTGCAAAAGGTGTTCAAATAGAGGCTTATTCAGTTGAAGATGATGGTGAAGGTGTATTGTTTAATGTCTTTGTTTATAATGTTCAACCTGGAATAACAATTGACTATGCTACAGGAAATAGTGAACAAGATGCAATAAATGCTGGATATAGAAAAGCTAAAAGATAATCTGTAATTTACAATTAAATAACCAAACTAGTCATTTGCTTTATGGATAATTTTATGTCTAAATCGAGACGTTTAAATAAATGCAACAGATAATTTTTATTACGATAAGCGTGATATGTATGAGGAAGGAAATAGACAAATGAAATTATTGAAATTTTTAATGGTATTCTTGCTAAGTTTAATGTTAGTAGGATGTGAGGCGGATGACGGACTTTTAAATAATGGTTTATTAGGGTCATTAACTACAAATTCGAGCAGCGGTATAGACTTAAATAGTATTCCAAAATACAATGGCGAAGAATTTGTAGCGATAAATAACAACGTACCTAATTTTGACGATAAAGATAAAACGACAACATCTTTTGAAACATATAGCCCACTTGATAATCTTGGAAGATGTGGTGAGGCATATGCAAATATAGGTAGAGATTTAATGCCAACTCAAAAAAGAGGCGATATAAGTAGTGTAAAACCAAGTGGGTGGATAAATAAAAAATACGATACTAGTTTAGTCGATGGTGGATATATCTACAACAGATGCCACTTAATTGGACACCAACTTGCTGGTGAAGATGCTAACAAAGAGAACTTAATCACAGGAACTAGATATTTTAATGTTGACGGAATGTTACCATTTGAAAATATGATTGCCGACTATGTAAAAGAGACAAATAACCACGTATTATATAGAGTTACTCCAATTTATGATGGTGACGACTTAGTTGCAAAAGGTGTTCAAATGGAAGCTTATTCAGTTGAAGATGATGGTGAAGGTGTAATGTTCAATGTATTTGTTTACAACGTTCAACCAGGAATCGAAATAGATTACGCTACAGGTGAGAGTTGGTTAAGTTCAGAAGAAAGACCAGTTCAAACTACAAATAAAAACAACCAAAATACGAATTACAACAAGTATAATTCATCTAACAAAAATAATTCATCTAATAAAAATGATTATAGCCAAAGTTCAAATAGCTATAATCAAAATAAGAATAGTAATAGTTATAATCAAAATTCAAATAATTATAAGCAAAGCAATAAAGACTATAGCAGTAATACAGGAAGTTATAATTCGGGAACAAACCAAACATCAGGCGTGATAAGAGGAAACTCAAAATCAAAAATATATCACTGCCCAGGCCAAGCGAATTACGATGATATGAGTGATTCTGCTAATCTTGTTGAATTTGCAAGTGAGCAAGATGCTATAAATGCTGGATATAGAAAAGCGAAGAGATAATTTTTAATAAAATATAAAAAGCTGAGATCCTATAACTAGGTGTCTCAGCCTTTTTTAGTTAGTAATTTTATCTACAAATTTAATGAATTCTTTAATTGCTATATTTGATGCAGTTTTTTTGTGTTTTGCAAGAACTACAGACAGTGCAATTTGTGGCTTTAGCGAAATTGTATTTATATTCTTTTGATGAAATACTTCAAAATTACTTTTTGGAAGCAGACTTATTCCTTCATTAATAGCAACGGAGCCGATAATTGATTCTGTTCTTGCTGTACGAATTATATTTGCATCAATGTTGTTTTCTTTTAATTTATTTATACAAAGTTTATAAATTGATGTATATGGATTCATAAGTATAAAATTCTCATTTTTAATATCATCAAAAGTCAATTTATCACGTTGTGAGAGTTTGTGTTCTGATGAAATTGCAACTATTAGTTCATCTTTCGCAAGTGGATAAGTTTTAAATTGGGATTTATCAAACATAGTTTCCCTTGCAATTATCAAATCATACTCGTTTTTAGATATTCCTTCAATAAGTCTATCATCCTCAACTTCAGTAATTTGAAGCTCTATGTCTGGATTTTCTTTTCTAAAACTATTAAATAATGCATTTAAGTTGTATTGTGTTTGAATTGGAAGCACAGCAATATGCAATTTATTTTCGTGGAGAGATTTAAAATTTTCTATATTTTCTAAAGTTAATTTATAATGTTCTATTAATTGTTTTGATTCATTATAGAAAAACTCCCCCGCTTGTGTCAAAGTAGCACTTCTAGTTGTTCTGTCAAAAAGCGTTAAATCTAGTTCTTTTTCAAGTTTCATAATCTGCTTTGATAAGCTAGATTGTGAGATGTTCATTTCGCAAGCAGCATCGAAAAACGTGTCATTTTCAACAATTGCGATAAAATAAGAAAGCTGTTCAAAAGTCATAATACCCCTCCAATTTAAATGTATTTTAATTTATTTAATACATAAATTTATTTTCATTTCATTTATGAATTACGAATGTTTCATTTTCTGAATGAATTATAACATAAGTCGAATTGATTTTCTATACGGTGGAATTTAAACTGATAAAAGAAAGAGGATTGTAAGGAGAATACAATTTACTTTGAGAATTTATAAGTTGTAATTATAGCAGATAAGATTGATTAAAGTAGATGTAAAAATAAAATAAAAAATGAAATTTATATAGATAGAGGGTATAAAATGAACAAAGTAAGAGATTTAAGAAGTGCATTAGAATTATTAGAAAATATGCCAGGGCAATTGATAGAGACTGATGTTGAAGTTGATCCAATGGCGGAATTATCAGGAGTGTATCGCCATGTTGGAGCAGGCGGAACTGTTCAAAGACCGACAAAAGAAGGGCCAGCGATGATATTTAACAATGTAAAAGGTCATAAAGATGCGAGAGTTTTAATAGGACTTTTAGCAAGTCGTAAAAGAGTTGCGGCACTTTTAGGAACTGAGCCTGAGGATTTAGGAAAACTTCTTTATAGAAGTGTCGATAATCCAATACCACCAGTGCTTACAGATAAAACTCCATTATGCCAAGAAGTTGTGCACAGGGCGACTGATGAAGATTTCGATTTATATAAATTAGTGCCAGCACCTACAAATACACCAGATGATGCAGGACCATATATAACACTTGGAATGTGTTATGCGAGCCATCCTGATACTGGATGTAGCGATGTAACAATTCACCGTTTATGTATACAAAGTAAAGATGAATTATCAATATTTTTTACACCGGGGGCTAGACATATAGGAGCTATGGCAGAAAGAGCAGAGCAATTAGGTCAAAAGCTACCTATTTCGATAAGTATAGGTGTGGACCCTGCGATAGAAATTGGTTCTTGTTTTGAACCACCAACAACTCCAATGGGATATGATGAACTTGCTGTTGCAGGTGCTCTTAGAGGAGAGGCTGTTGAACTTTGCAACTGTTTAACTGTAAACGAAAAGGCGATTGCAAATGCTGAGTATGTTATCGAAGGCGAAGTTATACCAAATGTAAGAGTTCAAGAAGATCAAAATAGCAACACAGGTTATGCAATGCCAGAGTTCCCAGGATATACAGGACCAGCTAGCGACCAATGTTGGATGATTAAAGTAACAGCAGTAACCCATAGAAAAAATCCAATAATGCAAACTTGTATTGGGCCAAGTGAGGAACATGTATCTATGGCAGGAATTCCAACAGAGGCTAGTATATACGGAATGGTCGAAAAAGCAATGCCAGGTAGACTTCAAAATGTCTACTGTTCATCAGCAGGCGGAGGAAAATACATGGCAGTACTTCAATTCAAAAAATCAGTAGCAAGTGATGAAGGTCGCCAAAGACAAGCAGCATTGTTGGCATTTTCAGCATTCAGCGAATTAAAAAATATATTTATAGTAGATGAAGATGTAGACTGTTTCGATATGAATGATGTTCTATGGGCGATGAACACAAGATTCCAAGGAGATGTCGATGTTATAACAATACCAGGAGTTAGATGTCATCCACTAGACCCATCAAACGACCCAAGTTTCTCACCAAGTATTAGAGACCATGGTATAGCATGCAAAACTATTTTTGACTGTACTGTACCATTTGATCAAAAAGAAAGATTTAAAAGGGCAAGATTTATGGATGTAGACCCAGAACATTGGTTAAAAGATATAAAGTAAATAAATTTGGTAAAATAGATTAAATAATTGAGTAGAGCGGACAAGTTTAATAATTAAAGAAAATATATAAATACAAAGGAGATTGTAAAATGGCAAAAAATATTATAGTGGCATCAACTGGGGCGAGCGGATTACCACTTTTGGTTGAGTGTTTAAAAATTATAAAAGAAAATGAGGGTTTTAAATCATATTTAATAATGAGCGAGAGTGCAAAATTAACATTGGCGCATGAAACTGAATATTCACTAGAAGATATTTATCAATATGCCGATTTCATATTAGAGCCAAAAGATATTGGGGCATGTCCTGCCAGTGGCTCTTTCAAAACAGAGGGAATGTTAATCGTGCCATGCAGCATGAAGACAATCGCAGGAATTCACAGTGGATATGCAGACAACCTAATTCTTCGAGCAGCAGACGTCACAATAAAAGAACAAAGAACACTTGTATTGGCGGCAAGAGAAACACCACTAAGCTCAATCCACCTTAGAAATATGCACGAATTGTCACAAATACAAGGGGTTAGAATAATACCACCAATGATGACATTTTACAATCTACCAAAAGATATAAACGAGATGATGTACCATATAGCAGCTAAATTATTAGAACCATTTGGTATCGAAGCAAAGGAGTATAGAAGATGGACGGGACTTCAATAAATAGTGAAAAGCTAATAAACTATGTTGAAAATAATTTAAGCAGAAATGAAATACAAATAGAAGAAAATCAAATAAATAATAGTGATATAAAAGTATACGAAAAGGAGCTATCATTTTCAACAATAAAAATATACGTATTAAAACTGGGTAACGATTATAATATCACAATAAGTGGAGGAGACAATCCACACATCGGCACAAGTGTGCTTGCAATTCCAAGACCATCGCTAACTGGTGACGAAAGCATAAGTGCAACATCATCTGTAATGAATATGATCGGGCATAAGGATGAGCAAATATGTAGATATATAGCCGAAAAAGTGTGCATAAATAAAAATGCAGTTGTGCTTTGCTCGGGCGGATTTCATGTAGATAATATAAGTAAGGACGGAATAAATGAAGTATTGCAAGCAGTTAAAGAATTAGCTGAGATGATTTAGATATTTATTTGATAAAAATTAATATAGTTTAAATTAAAAAATGGTGGACTAAGGACTTAAGAGTTTGTGGTTCATCATTTTTTGTTGTATAGTCTTTTAATTATTAACTTTCTTAAATATAAAAATAAAGTATCTATACACATCAAGATGTGTAAATAGTGTGTAAGGATGTATTAGTGTGTATAGATATATATTTATGGTATAATTATAAAAAATAAGACGATAATTAAAAAATAGGTATAGTATACGACAAAGAGAGGAGGAATAATTATGGGGTTATATTTAAACAGTGATAGATCATTGAAAAATTATGAAGAACTTTACAGAAGTGATTATTTTGTAGACAAATCTTTAATAATAGAACGTTTAAATAAACTTATCGGAAAACGAAGTAAATATCTATGCATAACAAGGCCAAGAAGATTTGGAAAAACAAGTGTTGCAGATATGGTAGCTGCATACTATTCAAAAGCAGTAGATTCGAAAAGTATTTTTGATAATTTGAATATAAGCACAGTTAATAGTTACGATGAAAATTTAAATAAATATAATGTGATAAATATATCTTTTAATAAGATGCCTGACAGTGGAAAAACGTATGATGACTATATAAAAATGATAAAACAATCTTTGATTTCTGATATCGTAAAATATTATCCAAATATAAATCCAAATGAATTTTTTACAGTTGGAGATATGTTAGAAAGTACGGGCGACCAATTTATATTTGTATTGGATGAATGGGATTATATATTCAGTAAGGAATTATTCCAAGAGAATCAAGATGATTTCTTAGAATTTTTAACATTTTTATTAAAAGATAAACCATATGTATTGCTTTGTTATATGACTGGAGTATTGCCGATTAAAAGATATTCAAGTGGTTCAGCTCTTAATATGTTTGATGAATTTACATTTTTAAAAGATAGACGATTTGGAGAATTTTTTGGTTTTACTACTGATGAAGTATTAACATTATGTGATGAAAATCAATATATGGATTTTGAAAAACTCGAAGTATGGTATAACGGATATACTACAGCAAATGGAGTAAAAATTTATAATCCTCGCTCTGTAGTCAAAGCACTAGAAAATAACTACTGTGAAAGTTATTGGACAAATACAGGGGCTATGGATGAGGTATCTCAATACTTAAAATATAACATTTTAGAAATTAGAGATGATGTAATTCGAATGGTTGCAGGAGAAGAAATTGATATAATAATAAATGAAGAATTTAGAGCAGGGCAAAGAACACCAAAGACAAAAGAAGAAATATATTCGGCAATGATAGTGCTAGGATTTTTATCATATAATGATGGATATTTGAAAATACCGAATAAGGAACTTATGATAGAGTTTGAAAAAGCATTGAGAGATAAATCATTTGGCTATGTATCAGAGATAATTGAAAACTCAAGAACTATGTTAAAAGCAACAGTAAACAAAGATACAGAAACGGTCGAAAAAATATTACATGATATCCACAACTCCGAAATACCAATTCTTCAATACAACGATGAAAATAGTTTATCATGTGTAATCACACTTGCATACTTATCTGCAAGGGATACTTATAGAGTTGAGCGAGAAGAAAAAACAGGCAAAGGCTATGCAGACTTTACATTTCATCCAAGAAGAAAAAATGATACAGCATTTATTGTGGAACTTAAAAAAGATGAGGTGCCCGAAGTAGCAATAAATCAAATTAGGGAAAAGGAATATATACAAAAGTTTAAAGCAGAGAATAAAGGCAAAGAAGTATTAGCGGTTGCGATATGTTATGATTCTAAAAAGAAAGAGCATCATTGTGAGATAGAAGAAATATAAAATTATATGATAATATAGAAAAGGTGATTGAATATAGGTTTAAAGATCTACATTTTATCATCTTTTTTTATGTATAGGAAATTGTAATAATATAGATATTAGAAATGTGAAAAATAGAGGACTTTATAGAGATTATGATCTGTTAATGTACTATATCAAAGTGCTATAATATTTTTAAAATATAAAATACGAAAAACAAAAAAGAGGGAACTATGGAGGAAAATAATAAATTAATAATAAATTCAAAACAAAGTAATTTACTAAATGAATTGAAAAAGAATTTAAAAGAATGTGAACGCTTTTATTTTAGTGTGGCATTTATAAATTATAGCGGGCTGCAATTATTATTGGATACATTAAAAGAGCTAGAAACTAAAAATATAAAGGGTAAAATAATTACTACTACATACTTAAATTTTACTGAACCAAAAGCATTAGAAAAATTACAAGAATTTGAAAATATAGATTTAAAAGTATTTATAGCTAATAAGGAAATTGGATTCCATACAAAGGCATATATATTTGAAAATAAGGATAACTACAAGATAATAATAGGTTCATCAAATATAACTCAAAGTGCATTAAAAAGTAATATAGAATGGAATGTTCGAATAATTTCAAAAGAAGATGCTCCATTTATAAAAGATGTATTAAAAGAATACGATAATTTATGGAATATGAGTTCTGAATTAAGTGATGAAGTATTGCAAAAATATATGTTGTTTTTAAATGAAATAAAAAAGATGGAAGTTAAAAGACAGCTAGTATTTGAAAGTTTTCAAACTGTACAGCCGAATAAAATGCAAGTAAGAGCTATGGAAAACTTAAATAGATTAAGAGAACATGGTGAAAACAAGGCATTAGTAATTGCAGCTACGGGAACAGGAAAGACTTATATGTCTGCCTTTGATGTAAGACAATTTAATCCTAAAAGAATGTTATTTGTTGTTCATAGAGAGGAAATTTTGAAAAAGGCAAAAGAGACATTCGATAAGGTTTTAAAAGGAAGAAATATAAAAACAGGTTTATTTACAGGAAATAAAAAAGAATATGATTCAGATTATTTGTTTGCAACAATTCAAACTATGAATAGATATTATGAAGAATTTGATAAAGAGTATTTCGATTATATTATAATAGATGAATCTCACCACGCTGCAAGTAATTCATATTTAAATATAATGAATTATTTCATACCACAATTTACACTTGGGATGACTGCAACACCTGAAAGGGGAGATAGCTTGAGTGTATTCGATTTGTTTGACAATAACGTAGCACTTGAAGTTAGATTATATGAAGCATTAGAAGATGATTTAGTTATACCATTTCATTATTTTGGAATAACTGATATCCAAGGTGTGGATTTAGAAAATGTAAATTTAGATGATATATCAGAAGTAGCAAATCGACTTATGGTCAATAGAAGGGTTGATTTTATAATGGATAAAATGAACTTTTATGGACATGATGGCAAGTTTAGAAAAGTATTAGGATTTTGTGCAAATATAGAACATGCTAAGTATATGGCAGATGAGTTTAATAAAAGAAAAATAAAGAGTGTTGCACTTAGTGGCAATGATTCGGTTGAGAAAAGACAAGAATACATAAAAAAATTAGAAAGTGATAAAGATGATTTGCAGGTTATATTTACAGTAGATATTTTTAATGAAGGTGTTGATATACCGAAAATAAATACAGTTTTGATGCTTAGACCTACAAATTCACCTATAATTTTTATTCAACAATTAGGTAGAGGACTTCGTAAAAGTGAAAATAAAGAATTTTTAACAGTACTTGATTTTATCGGAAATCACAATAAAACTTTCTTAATTCCAATAGCATTAAGTGGTGCAAGATATTATGATAAAGATAGTTTAAAAGTAGCTGTGGCGACTGATTTTATAGATGTACCTGGATGTACAAATATTCAGATTGATGAAATTTCAAAGGAAAGAATATTATCACAAATAGAAAGAGAGAATTTCAGAGAACTTAAATATTTGAGAGATGAATATAATCAATTTAAAAGTTTATGTGGAGGAAAAATTCCATATATGTTATTGGATTATATAAAATACGACGGTGCACCAGATCCTATAAAGTTTATTGATAAGGAAAAGACTTATTTAAATTTTGTTGCAAAAACTGAAAAAGACGATGAATTGAAAGCTTTATTATTAAATAATTCATTTGAAAAGATATTAAAAGAGTTAAATGGAAATTTACCATTAAAGAGAATTAACGAGTTTGCCATTTTAAAATACTTATTAAACAATAAATCAATTTCTATAGAAAAGGCAAATAGTGAAATCTTAAAGTACATAGAAAAAATAGATGAAGATAGTGTAAAACATGCTTTTGAATGTTTGAATCATCAATACTGGGATTCATCTATGATTAAACAAAGAATAAAAATGGTTAAATATAAAGATGGAATATTGTTTAGAAGCAATGAATTTGAAGAGGTTATAAATAATAAAAAGTATTTAAAATATATAGAAGATGCTATGAATTATGGAATACTGAGATATAAAAATGAATTTAAAGAAGAGTATTATGGAATGCCATTCTTAAAACTATATGAACAATATAAGATGGTGGATATTGCTTTATTATCAAATTATAGAAAGATACATTCAGCATTTAGGGGTAGTGGTCTTTTAACAAATAAAAATGATTATTTTCTATTTATAGACCTTCACAAAGAAGAAGGTATAGAAGAAAGAATTAATTATAAAGATAAATTCTTAGATAGGACATATTTCCAATGGCAAAGTCCAAACTCAACAACACAAAGTAGCGACAGAGGAAAGAACTTAATAAATAATAAAGATAGAAAGATAAGCCTTCATTTGTTTGTTAGAAAGTATAAAGAAATAGATAAAAAAGTACAACCATATATTTATATAGGAAAAGGTGATACTGTCGAATATGAGGGGGAAAAACCAATAACTATGAAAATTAAACTACATAATGATGTTCCAAGCAAAATATACAGGGAGTTTATTGAAAAAGTATAAAAAACTTTCACAAAAAATGAAAAAATAAATATACTATAAAGTGAAACAAAATTATCATTTAATGATAATAAGATAATTATAAATTAAATAATTATTAATATAAAATAAATAGGAAATCCTCCCTAGCGGGTAAGCCACGAGGGAGGATTTTTTTAAATAAATAAAAGGTCTAAGTGACCACAAATAAGGTCTAAATGTTTATTAGGCTGTGACCAAAATGTTTCCTTTGTAGCACAAATTTTGTCGGCTAGACATATAATCCAAGCCTCTTTTGATGTTGGAGGGATTGGATTTAGAGGAAACATATGGTGCAAAATAATGTCTCTTTCTTTTTTATTAAGTTCTAAATCTTGACAGGCATTTTCAAAAGCAATTTTTGGATGTGTAAATCCATGGAATTTGGCTGGTTTATTTTTATCATGCCAATCATATAAAAAATAATCATGAAGTAAAGCCCCTCTTATAAGAGATCTTTTATCTACATTCAAATTAAATTTATTTGCAATTCGACAACTCATATAAGCTACGAATATACAGTGTTGATACACACTTACATCACCATGTTGAATAAATTTCTTAGTCATTGAAAAACGAGATTTAGTGTGTAACTCGTTCATTACCTCTGAAAAATCTTCAAGAAATCCTGGAATTCTTTTCATTTTAATCATCTCTCTTTATATAAAACTCCACCATATATTATGTACTGTGTATACTCTTATTATAGGCAAAAATCTAATAATTTACAATTTAACTTACAATTATGTATGTTAATCTTAAGTAAAATGTAAGATTTTGTACTTTTTGCGATGTGATATTCATAAAAAATGAATAATTTTATTGAATTTTCGTAAAATTGCATAAATAAATCCGTTAGAAATCTAAAAAAAATATTATTATGCATAATATAGTGCTATAATATATTTATACAAAATACATAATCATAGAGAAAAGAAGGGATTAATATGCAAAACGCAGTATTTAACATTACTGAAAGAACTGAAAAAGGTAAAAAAGTAAGAATGAAAGGCGAAGTACCTGCTATAATGTATGGTCAATCATTGGAAAAACCAATTCCTTGTCAAATAACTAAAAGAGAGTTAATAGATTTATTAGCATCAGACAGCTCAGTTTTATCATTAAAATTAAATGACAAAGTTGAAAATTGTGTATTAAAAGAAGTGCAAAGGGACGCATTTGGAAACATAGTACATTTAGATTTCCAATACGTTAAAAAAGGCGACAGTGTTAAATTAAAAGTGCCAGTAAGATTTGTTGGTACAGAATCATTAGACGCTAGAAGATTATTATTAGACGATATTGTAACAGAAGTTCAATTACAAGGTAATCCTAGCGAAATGCCTGAACATATAGAAGTAAATGTTGAAGGCTTAGAACATGGTGCCCAAATTCTTGCAAAAGATTTAGTAATTCCTGAAACATTAAAAATGGACTTAGATCCAGAAACTGTAGTTGCTAGAATAGGTTCATTAAAATCTGAAGTAGCAATTGATGAAGACGAAGATGAAGAAGCAACTGAATAATAAAAATGACAGTTTGTACAATTTGGTATATACCGAATAAATATATTTTAAAATAAATATTCTAACAAAGATATTACTGGATAAAATTCCAGTAATATTTTTTTGTGCAAAATTTTGGACTTTATTAAATAGATTTATATTTTATGATGTGGGTATATAAAAGATGTATATAAAAAGATAGATGGTATCAGGAAAAATATGTATATTATATATTTGAAATAGATAAAATTTGATACAATTAAGATATTTTAATATAGAAATACGGAGGATGATTATGGACAATTCAAGATTTATTAAGATGATAAATATAAATCCGGCTCTTATAGAAAATATAGAAAATCCAACAGATGAGATGAAACTATTAGCCATTAAAAAAAATGGGTTAATGATTAGATATATAGAAAATCCAACAAAAGAAATGCAAGAGATAGCAGTTAGAAAAAATGCAAAAGCAATTGAATACATAGAAAATCCGAGTGAAGATATAATGTGTGAAGTGGTAAAAAATAGTTGGAGTGCTTTAGATTATATAAAAGACCCAACGGATAAGGTAATAAAAAAGGCGATTGAAAATTCTGGTTGGGCGATACAATATGTAAAAAATCCAAGTGAAGAGTTACAGTTAATGGCTGTTAAAAAAAATTATGATGCAATAAAATATATCGAAAATCCATCAGAAAAAATTCAGGTGGAAGCTATTAATATAAATTATGATGCACTTAGATATATAAAAAATCCAACTGTAAATGTTGAAATTCAAGCAATAAAAAAGGATGAACGAGCTATAAACTTTATAGATGATATAAATGATGAAAAGCTTATGGAGTTTTTAAAACAAAATATATTAGTTGTGAAATATATTTATAAAAAAATTAGTGTTGATAATATAAAAAATGCAATAAAAAAAGCTATATCTAAAGAAGATATTGATGAAAAATATATAAGAGATTTTTTAAATTGCAGCATAATAGACAGAAATAGCAACGAAATAAATTTAGATAAAATTATGTTTATATATAAATATGGAAGTAAAAAAGCAAAACAAATAGCAGTTAATGAAAAGTTAAAGATGATGTAAATTGCATTAAATACAGATTATAAAGATAGAAAAATAAGATAAATAGATTAAAGTTTGAAATAGATTATAAATAAAATAGTTTAGGAGAAATATCATGAATTTTTTAGATACATTTAGAAGTATTGAGTTAATATTAGCTACTGGAGAAGTACCATTAGTAGTAGGTGAAAGTGGAATCGGTAAGACGGCTTTGGCAAATAAAGTTGCAAAAGACAATGGATGGAAGTTGGTTGTAATAGATGGAAACTTGTTAAAAGAAGGAGAAATCGGAGGACTTCCAACAGTTGAATCTTATATAGCTATGGATACTGCAGGGCATAAAATAGAAAAGAAGACGACTGTTTATGCAGTTCACACAAAGCTTAGAGAAATAGATATGGAAATTGAAAAAGGAAACAATGTACTTTTATTTATAGATGAGTTAAACCGTTGCGAACATGCTGTTCAGCAAGAACTTATGAACCTTATATTAAATAGAGAAATCAACGGATACAAGTTAAACAAAGATGTAAAAATATTAGCTGCGATGAACCCATCTAATGAATATGGGGCAGAGCTTGATTATCAAGTTGTCGACATGGACCCAGCACAAGAAAACAGATTTGTGTGGCTTAACATGGAATCAGATCACAATGAATGGATAAAATGGGCGATGAATAATGGAATAGAGCAAAAAGTAGTTGAGTTTATCTCTACTTTCCCAGAGTATTTACACAAAGTAAACGATGGAGATATAAATGCGACACCAAGAAGTTTCGAGAGAATTTCTAAAAGTTATGCAGTTTATAAAGAAAAACAAGATTCTATACCTAAATCAGTATTTTTAAATGTTGTTAAAGGAAATGTTGGAAGTGTTATAGCACAAGAATTTGTGAGTTTTATAAATTCTGATGCAAAACCTATAATAAGCTACAATGATGTGTTTAGTGGTGAAGAATTAAGCGAAAAAGTTATCGAGCAAACAAAAAATGAAAATCACACTAGACTTTATATCAGTGCGATGAATATATTAAGATGTTTAGAATCTGACATACAAAATGATAAATTAAATTCACTAGGATTTAATTATATAGCTAGATTAGTAGAGTTTTTAAAACTATATCCAGTTGATTTAATGATTGGAATTATGAAGGATATTAAAAATAGTTATGAAGATATATACAAAATAGCTATCGAAAATGAGGAATTTGTAGATTTATATTTTCAATCTTATAGCTTAATAAGGGGATAATAAATGGAAACTTATTTTAATAAACAGAAAGACGAACTTTACAATAAAGCTATCGAACTTGTTGAAAATGCTACACAAGTTAGACTTGAAAGTGAAGATAAGGATATTGAAATAGAAGTTACAGATGATTTCAAAAGAGATTTCTTTTCGCTTATAGATAAGGTCAATTTTAATCTAATGGAAGATGAAGAAAACTTCTATGGCTACTTTTTATTCCAAATGAATAGAGATATAAAATTTGATATGAGTAGCCCAAGTGGAGTAAATTTCAAAGGAGCGAAGTATGTAATATATTTTAACCCGCTTTTATTTTTAAAGCTAGATATTAAGCAAATGGAGACTACAATAAAACATGAAATACTGCATGTGATTTCACTTCATTTGGTCAGAGCAAAGGAATTAAAAGATACTGGTAAATACAGTACTTTGGTGATAAATTTAGCGATGGATGTAGTTGTAAACCAATATTTAAATTATCTTCCACCATATTCGGCAACTTTAGAATGGGTAAATGTAAATTACAATCTCAAGCTTGAGCCTTATCAAACTTTTGAATATTATTTAAAAAAAATCCAGATAGAGCTTGATTTACAAGAAGAAAACGAAGACGGAGAAGAACACGATACAAATATATCAGATGAAGAAGATTTACAAAATAATGAACAAGAAAATATGAATTTTAAAGATGAGTACAATCAAGAGATGACTCACGCTCTTTGGGAAGAGTCAGACGATATAGACGAAAAAACAATGTCGGAGTTTACACAGAAATTTGTATCTCTTGCTCAAAAAGGTAAAAATCCAGATTATTTAGAAGGTCTTATATCAAGTTTAAAAAGTAAAAATGGAGAGCTGCCATGGAACTTATATCTTAAAAAGATAATGGGAACAATAGAGGCAAATAAGAAAAAGACTATCACAAGAAGAAGTAGAAGACAACCAAACCGGCTAGATTTAAGAGGAGAACTTAGAAACCACAAAGCCGAAATTGCAGTAGCGATCGACATAAGTGGAAGTATAAGTGATGAAGAATTTAAACAAGCAATTAAAGAAGTTTTATCAATAGTAAAAAACTACAATCATGAAATTACAATAATCGAATGTGATAGAGAAATAAAAAGAGCATATAAAGTAAAAAAATTGACTGATATTCAAGATAGAATAACAACTGGCGGAGGAACTGAATTCAGTCCAGTTTTTGAATATCTAAATAATAATAAAGTTAAAAAGTACAATCTACTTATTTATTTTACAGATGGAAAAGGAGAAACTACCCTAAAAGTAAAACCAAAAGGATATAAAGTACTTTGGGTAATCTCAGGAAAAGGCGATAAAATATCACTTAAAAATCCATATGGAGCAGTCAAAAAACTTAGCAAGGTCGAAGAAAAAAATAAAGGAAATATGCTAGATTTAAAAGATGTTATGTACGACGGTTATTCGATGAATAATCAACAACCGATTTTATAAAAAATAAAAGAGATATAGTTAACTAAACACAGTTGTCTATATCTTTTTTAGTGAAATAAAATATATAACTTTGTATATTTCAAATAAGATAATCTTGTTTATGTGTGGAAAATATTGTATATTATACCTTGAAAAGTTTATAAATATGAGAAGAGGTGTAAATAGTGAGGAATATAAATAAGAAAAATGTCTTTGTAGCTGTAATAGCATTTATAGTTATATTAGGTGTTGCTTATAAAGTAGCATTGGCACCTATGATGAAATCAAAGCAAATAGATGAAAAAATACAGCAAGCCAAAGAGTATATTGTGCAAAATGAATTTGAAAAATCTATAGATGTATTAGAGCAAGCACAACAATTAGACATAAAAGATGAACAATTACTTTTAAAAATAATAGATATATCTATGTCTATAGATGGTGAAAGTGCATATGAATTTTTAGAACGATATGTAGATGCAGTAGGAGAAAATAATTTATCATCTCATATAAAAAATTTATTAAGTTCTGCGAAAGAATCTCCGAAACAGGTGGAATTAAATGTTTTAGAAGGTAAATATGTATCACCTATGGAGATTAAAATAAATTCAGATAAAATAAATATAGGCAGTAGCTATTACTATACAATAAACGGAGAGACACCTGATAAGAGTTGTACAAAATATATGGGAAATATTTATATTACAAAAACAACAACCTTAAAACTAATAGGTTACAACCAAGATGGAAAATGTACAGATGTACAAACTTTTAAGTATTCAATAGATGAAAGTATTTTTGATGAACTCAATGATAATATAAAGAGTTCGAAAAAATTAATATCAGAAACAAAGGTTGGAAATGCAATAGGGAATATATCTAAAGAAAATAAAAATAAACTTCAATATGTTATAGAAAATGCACAAAAACTTATAAATAATAAAATTATAAAATACAATGAGGCAAATGATATAAATGAAGAACTTATAGATGCAATTAAAGATTTTAAAGATAATATAATAAGACCTGTAGATAAGGAGAAATTAAAAAAATATATAAATAAAGCAGAAGATTTGTATAATAATTCAAGTGAAGGTAAGAAAACAGGTCAATATAAATCAGGTTCAAAATCAAAATTGAAAAGTTCGATAAATGATGCAAAAGAGATTTATGATAATGAATCAGCTACACAAAAGGAAGTTGATAATCAAGTTTCGAAATTAGAAAATGCGATAAACATATTTAGACGAAGCAAAATAAAACAGCAATCTAGTGTTGAACAAAAAATATTAGGTAAATATATAGTGTTTGCTAATGATGATTCTGGGTTAGGCATAACTAAATTTACACGAAATAGAATTATTTCTGGATATATGGCTTCAGAAGGTGCTGATGCAACAATATTTAGTAGAAGAGAGTCAGAAAATACAGTTTATTATAGTACATCACAAGGGGAAGTAACGGTAAGATTAATTGATAATAATACAGTTGATTTTAATGGACGAATATATAACTTGATTAACACAAATGAATTAATAGGAATAGTTTATAATAGAGATAAAGGAATGGCAAATTATGAATATTTATCTTATTTTGATGTGTCAGAATCTGATATAAATTATTTCTATTCACATCATTAAAAAACAAAAAACTATGTGATAATTTCACATAGTTTTTTATTTTGCACAAATACTAAAAGTAACTAAAAATTTGATTAATGGAGACAAAATGAATAATGCAGAACTAATAATAACACTTACATTAATAAAAGGATTGGGGCGAAAAACTATAAATAAAATAATAAGACAAGGTGTATTAAATAGTTTAGAAACTAGTGAAACGATAGATTATTTAAAAAATATAAATTTAAAAATAAAAGGAATTATAACTAAAGATGAATTAAAATATGCAAATGAGATTGCAAAAAGGACAATAGAAATTTGTGATAAAGAAGATATAAAAATATCGACTTTATTAGACGAAGATTTTCCTCAAAAACTAAAAAATATAGATGATAATCCAGTAATTATATACTCTAAAGGGGATTATAATAATTTAAATGATAAGGGAGTAGCTATTATAGGTAGCAGAAATCCAAGTTTGCATGGTGTGAATGTTTCTTATAAAATTTCATCTATACTATCACAAAAAAACTATACTATAGTTAGTGGACTTGCGAATGGATGTGATACTTTTGCCCATTTAGGAGCATTAGATACTTATGGTAAGACAATTGCAGTTATGCCTTGTGGATTAGATATGGTTTATCCAAATAATAATCGTGATTTATTTAAACGAATAATAAATAATAACGGTTGTGTTATAAGTGAGTACCCACCAAGTCAAACTGTATCAAAACACAGATTAATCGAAAGGGACAGGTTACAAAGTGCTCTTAGTGAAGGCATAATTGTAATTGAAACAACTGAAAATGGTGGAAGCTTACATACTGTAAATTATGCATTTGATCAAAATAAGATTGTATCTTGTTATAAACATAATAAAAATTATTCAAATCTAAAGACAGTAAAGGGAAATATGAAATTACTGCAAAATGACGAAGTTATACCGATTTATGATACAAAATCACTAAATGAATTTTTAAAAAAAGTAGATAATTTTTATAAATATCAAAATACAAATCAAAAGTTACAAATATATGAAAATACTCAACAAATTAAATTTAAATTTCTAAATTAAAATAAACAGACTATTAATATTTAAAGGAGTAAAAATTTTTTAATTTATGAAAAGCTATCAATTTTATTAGATATTTTATGTTAAAAATTATTTATTCCAAAATTTGAAGTATATATAACCATACTATTTGTAAATAATATAACTAGAATACTTTATTCTAAATAAATACAGTTATTTAAATCGCTTGCCTTAAATAACTGTAGCCGGTATAAGGAGGGCTATTATGCATAATAAAAAATGTAGCAATAACTGTCAAGGATGTCAATGTCATAAGGGGAAAGATCCAAAAGTAAAACGCCATGAACATGAAGATTTTGAAAAAAAATCTGAAATGAACAATAGCTGGATTTCAGCTATAAAACAAGATCCATCTACAGACGAGCAATCTCATGTACAATTAAACTACAGACAATATAAGTAAAATAGCCAACTTTGCACCAAATTTACTATAATAATCAATTAAATTTTACTCAGAAAAAATGCCAAATTCATCTATTTGGCATTTTTTTGTGTGATAAAAAGTTTATGTTAAAAGTTTAGATGAAATGTTAGAAAAATGTAAAACATATCAACAGTAAAAAAATATCTGCTAAGATATATAATAAGATATATTACTATGTAATATATTTAATAAAAATTGAAAGGGGAATAAAAATGGAAGCAAAAAGTCACTCGAAAAGTAAAAAAACTATAGGGGATGAACCTCCATCGCTCCAGAAAACTAAGGAGTATGAAAATAAAATAAAAATTGATGATTCCAATTGGTACAAGATAAGTACAACAGAAACGTTAAAAAGGCTTGACTCTAATAAAGAATTGGGATTAAAAGAAGAGGAAATATCTTTAAGACATATCAAATACGGGAAAAATAATTTGACTGAAACTAAAAAGCAAAGCAAACTAGTTAGGTTTTTAAAACAATTCAACAACAGTGTAATCTATATTTTATTAGTAGCAGGGATACTAACTTTATCAATGCATCATATTTCAGATACAATCGTGATAGGAATAGTTGTTCTTGTAAATGCTTTAATCGGCTATATTCAAGAAAATAAGGCTGAAAATGAAATATCAAAAATTAAGCAGATGTTAGTTATAAGAACGACTGTTATAAGAAATGGCGAGAGATTTGATGTTGATGCAAGTGAATTGGTTCCTGGAGACATTGTATATTTAGAAGCTGGAGATAATGTACCAGCAGATATCAGAATTTTGGAAGCGAATAATTTGAAAATCCAAGAGTCAGTTTTAACAGGTGAGGCAGATTCAGTACAAAAAGATGAAAAGACTCTTATTGGAAAAGTTGCAACATCTGATCAGACTAATATGGCATTTGCATCTACAAGCATTACAAATGGAGATATGATTGGGATTGTGGTTGCGACTGGAGATTATACTGAAATAGGCAAAATAAATCAAAGCATAAATAATGTAAAACAGCAAAAAACACCTCTAATAATTTCAATAAATAATTTAGGAAAATATATATCATATGCAATAGTTCTGACTGCGATTTTATTATTTATATTTGGAGTTTTATTTGACATATATGAAATTCCTGTTCTTTTATTATCAGTTGTAACTATGGTTGTCGGTTCAATTCCAGAAGGACTGCCAGCTATAACATCTGTAATACTTGCAATAGGTGTTCAAAATATGGCAAAGAAAAATTCTATAGTAAAAAATCTCCCATCAGTAGAAACTTTAGGTTCAGTAAATATTATAGGTACAGATAAAACAGGAACTCTAACTAAAAATGAAATGACAATAAAAGATATAATAACAGAAAATGATAGATATATAGTAACTGGAGATGGATACTCACCAGATGGAGAAATAAAAAAGGTGGAAGGTAGAGAAGATTTATTAAATAATAAATCTAATAGCAAACTATATATTGAAGGTGACTTAAAAAAATTAATATTAATAGGTGCATTGGCAAATGATGCAACTTTAAATCAAGAAAATGGAAAGTGGAGTATAAATGGTGAGCCAACAGATGGGTGCTTTTTGACACTTTGTAAAAAAGCAGATTTAGATACATCTGATTTTGTTGAAATTGACAAGATACCTTTTGATTCTGACTTTAAATATATGGCAAAAATAGTTGATTTAGACGAAAGTAGATATTTAGTTGTAAAAGGTGCACCAGACAGCTTGATGGATATAATTTTAAATTCCAACAGTGAATTTAATCAGATATATTGGAAAAAGAAAATGACATGGTTGGCAAAACAAGGCAAACGTGTTGTAGCAGTTGCTTATAAAAAAATATCTAAAGACATAAATGAAATTGAGCATAATTTATTAGAAAAAGACTTACAATTAGTAGGTTTAGTTGGGATTATGGATCCACCAAAAGAAGAAGTTATCGATGCGATTTTACAGGCTCGAAATGCAGGTGTAAAAATTAAGATGATAACAGGTGACCACCCAGAGACAGCAGCAGAAATAGCAAGAAGAATTCAATTATCCGATGATAATAATGTTATAACGGGGCCACAACTAGACAAATTGACAGATGACGAGTTAAAATTTATAATCCAAGATTACGATATATTTGCAAGGGCAACACCAGAGAATAAACTTCGAATAGTAAAGGCATATCAAGCTAACAACTTAGTTACAGCGATGACTGGTGATGGGGTTAACGATGCCCCTGCATTAAAACAAGCAGATATAGGTATTTCAATGGGAATTAAGGGAACAGATGTGGCTAAAGAATCATCAGATATGGTACTTGCAGATGATAATTTCTCGACAATAGTAGATGCAATTAAAGAAGGACGACGAGTATATGACAATATCAAAAAGACTATAAAATTCTTGTTGCCAACGAGTATAGCAGAAGGTTTGATTGTTTTAATAAGTATAATCTTAAACAATCCGTTGCCTTTAGAGCCTGTTCAACTTCTGTGGATAAACATGGTATCAGCAGTAACTATATCATTTGCATTTGTGTTTGAACCAGCTGAAAGTAATATAATGAGCAAAAATCCTCGTCATAAAAATGAAAACATAATAAAAAAACAAGATACAGTTAGAATTTTATATGTGGCGATATTAATAGCAAGTTTAGGTTTAGGTATAAATCAACATTTATTATCAGTTGGAGTTAATCACAATATAGCGAGCACAGTGACACTTAATATAATTGTATTTTGTAAAATATTTTATTTGTTTAATATAAGAAATGATAGCAGTGCGATTTCAAAAAATTTCTTTACAAACAAAATAGCTTTTTTAGTTGTGGGAATACTTATAGCTTTACAAATGTGCATAACTTATATTCCACAAATGCATAGCATATTTAGAACGACATCAGTTGAAATGCAAAACTGGTTATATCCTCTATATTGTGGATTTATAGTATTCTCAATTGTGGAAATCGAAAAGATTTTGAGTTTTAAATTAAGAAAGATTAGATAGATTTTATCAATATTGTAATTTTAAATTACAACAAAAAACTATGTGGGATAACCACATAGTTTTTTTATGTATATGCAAACCAATGATTTTAAAGTTACAAGAAATTATAATTAATATTTAATTAGATTAAGATTTATATTATAATCTTAATGAAAACGATAAATTCAAAGGAGTTAGGGTTATGGATAAAAAGATAACTATCGAAAAAATTAAGCAGAAAAAGTACTGGATTATAGTTTTAATTGTATTAATAAGTGTTACTTTTACACCAATTTCACGTTCAAAGCTAGCAATCTATAGGCAAAAAGAAATTGAATATAATGAGCGAAAAAAACAACATGATGAATTTGTTGAAATGTGTGAGGGATATAAGGCTGATTATAATAATTTAATTGAAGAATATGATGAAATTACGCAAAATTTTAATTCTTATAAAGAAAAATACAATGCGAATAAAGATTTAAACAGAGAGTTAAATGAGCTTAAATCAAAAAAAGAGAAGTACTTAAATTTAATAGAAGAGTATACAAAACAATTAGAGAATTTATAGGGGGAAAACTTTATATGAGAGATATATCTAAGAATAAAAAAATTATAATAGGTATAGGAATAATATTGCTTTTAATAATAATTAAAAATAATTCAATTATCACACGAGGAAAATTAGCGGAGTATAAAACTTTAGATAAGAAAATTCAAGAACTTGAAGAAAGTGATTTAACTTATTACGAAAATAATAGAGAAGAGATATCTAAGTATTTAGATTTAAAAAAGAAATATGAAAGTGTAGAAGAGTCTTTTAATGATTATAAAAATAGATATCCAGATGATTTATCTAATGAAATAGATGAAACAAAGGATGAAGTAAATAAATATTATAAAGAGGCTATAAATTTAGAACATAAATTAAAAGAAGAAAGGGCAGAAAAAACAAAGAAAGAGCAAAAAATAGCTAGTTCTAGTTCAAATTCACAAGGCAATTCATATTCGAATTCAAATGGAAATTATTATTCAAGTGGTGGAAATAGTAGTTATAATCATGGCCATAAGCATAATAATAGCTCAAATAAGCATATAGGAAAAAACGTTTATATAGCAAATGGAAATAGTTATTATCATGCTATTTCAAACTGTAAATATCTTGAGGGTGCAAAAACTCAATTAGTCACATTAACATCAGGAATGAGAAAGTATGAATGCAATTGTTGGACAAACCCTGTTCCATATAAAAAACCAGTATCAAATAATGGTGGAAGCTCACATTCTGGGGGAAGAACAGTTTATATAGCTAGCGGAAATAGCTATTATCACAAAACTCCATATTGTAAACATTTAAGGGGTGCAAGTACTAGAGCAGTTGGAATTAATAATGTAGGTGGAAAATACCCTTGTAATTGTATTAAGTATTAAATTAAAAAAAGCCTGTAATATTTACAGGCTTTAATATTTCATAAATTAATATATAATATAATAAGGAAAAAATTAAAGAGAGGTGAGATTTTGCAAGGAATACTTAAAATTAAAGATGAAGACAAATTATTTTACAAAACTTTAATTATGCTATGTATTCCAATCATAATTCAGAACTTAATATCAACTTTAGTAAATATGGTTGATACAGTAATGGTTGGAAGTTTAGGAGAAGTATCTGTAGCATCAATAGGGATAGCAAACCAATATTTCTTTTTATTTAATATGGCATTATCAGGAATTATAGGTGGAGCTGGGATTTTTATGGCTCAGTTTTATGGAAAGGGAGATAAGGACAGTATAAAGAAAATTACAGGGCTTAGTGTTATAGCAGCATTAATTTTAGGATTATTATTCTTTATATTAGCAGTATTTTTCCCAAATGTAATAATTCACTTTTTCTCTCATGACCCATTAGTTGTGAAAGAAGCGAGATCATACTTTTTAGTTATAGGGTTCTGTTATCCAATTATGGCAATTAGTTATATTTTTAGTATGGGATCTAGAAGTGTTAGAAATCCTCGTTTAGGGATGGTATGTAGCTCTATATCTCTTGTTATAAATATAATTTTAAATTATGTTTTCATATTTGGACATTTTGGTGCGCCAGCATTAGGTGTAAAAGGTGCTGCTGTTGCAACAGTTGTAGCTAGAATAGTTGAGTTTATATTATTAATATCATATGTATACTTTATAAAAGAAGATTATGAACTTAGATTTGGAATTAAGGACATAAAGGGAATTACCAAAGAGCTTGCAACAACTGTAATTAAGAAAAGTACGCCAGTATTTTTAAATGATACAATTTGGGCATTTGGTAGTGTGCTTTATTCAGTTGCTTATGCGACAGCTGGTACATCAGCTATAGCAGCGAGTCAAATTGCAAGTACAACAGGAAATTTCTTTATAATGACTGCTGTCTGTATAGCGATTGGTTCATCAATAATGATGGGGAACGAATTGGGTGCAAATAATATAGATACAGCAGTAAGATATTCTAAAAAATTCTCTGTACTTGTTACTATAGCAGGACTTATTTTTGGAATACTATTAATAAGTACAACGCCATTATTATTAAAAATGTTCAGCGTATCAGACAGTTTAGCTCCAGACATCATAAAAATATTTAAGATAATGGGAGTTTTAATGGCGCTTAGAACATTCAATACATTTATAGTAATAGGTGTTATGAGAAGTGGTGGAGATACTAAATACTCATTATTTTTAGAAATGGGATGTATGTGGTTAGTTTCACTTCCAATAACATTCTTCGCAGCTTACAAAGGAGTGCCAATTTATATTTTAGTTGCACTTACTTATACTGAAGAAGTTGCAAAATTCATATTCGGAGTACCGAGAGCACTTTCTAAAAAGTGGGCTAGAAATATAGTAGATGAAATATAATATTATAATCAACAAAGGGATATTGAAGTTCAATATCCCTTTTAAAATAAAAAATTACTGACTTATATTTATATATAAAAGTTTTTATATATAAAATTAAATCTAATCTAATGCAATACAGCAACACCATTAAGCATGACTTTGCTTGCAAGTTGTGCCATCTCTTTTGGTGATTCTTTAAGACCATTATTTAACCAAGATTCAATTAGACCTATGCAACCATAAAGCATAAAGTTAAAGAAGTAGTCAAAAGTTTCTACTTTTTTAGGTCTGCTGAATAATTCAGTCCAATATTTAAAACAAGCATCCCTAATGATTGTTTTTAATTTGTTAAAGAAGGTCATTTCACCATTATTACTTAGAAGACATGTACAAAAATCAGCATTTTGTTTTATTAGTTCAAATGTTTTACAAATAACTAGTTGTGGATTATTCGCAATTTCAGCCGTAGATAAATTTAAAAGTTCTTCAAATTTAAGAATAATTTCATTTTCCATTTGTTCTGATAAATCGTAAATATCTCTATAATGTAGATAAAAAGTACCTCTGTTTAAATCTGTAAGTTCACACAGTTCTTTAACAGTTATATATTTGATACTTTTTGTTTTTCTAAGGTGGATGAAACCTTCTTGTAGTTGTTGTTTAGTTTTTCTAATTCTTCTGTCAGTTTTCTTTTCCATAATACCCTCCAAAAATTAACACATTATTAAAAAGTGTTGATTTGTATACAAAATAAAATAATACTGTCTAAATTTAAACAGAATTAAAATCATTGATTATTGAAATTCCACTATTATGAAATTATAATGGATTTTATCATTTAAATCAACACGACGTTAATTAAAGGAGGAGAATTTATGAGAAAATTTTATGAGGCTATCGTAGATCATAAAAAAACAGTAATAGTTTTCTTTACTATTGCAATGATTATTTCTGCACTTTGTAGCACAATGGTAAATGTAAATTACGATATAAATGACTATTTACCAGACGGTACGGCATCAACAGTTGCTCTTGACAAAATGAACGAAGAATATGACATGAGTATACCAAATGCGAGAGTAATGGTATCAAATTTGACCGTCGCTGAAGCGCTTAAGATGAAGGAAAAATTATCGGAAATTGATGGGGTAGATGATGTAACATGGCTAGATGATGCTATAGATACAGATATACCTTTAGAAACAGCAGATAAGGACACTGTAAAGAATTATTATAAAGATAATAATGCATTATATACAGTTACAATAGATGAAAGTAAAAGAATCGAAACAGTACATGCAATCAGAGATTTAATTGGTGAGGAAAATTCAATGTCTGGTGCAGCAGTAAATACAGCAGTTGCAGCAGAGGCTACTACTAAGGAAGTTAAAAATATAATATTCCTAGTAATACCAATTTGTTTAGCAGTATTATTCCTTACTTCAGGATCTTGGATAGAACCAATATTATTATTAGGTTCAATAGGAATAGCAATATTAATTAATAAAGGTAGTAACTTAATGTTTGGTACGATTTCATTCGTAACAAATGCAGCAGGAGGGGTACTTCAGTTAGCTGTATCTATGGACTACTCAATATTCTTACTACATAGATTCCAAGAAATGAGAGAAGAAGGTCAAGCTCCAAAAGAAGCTATGATCAATGCACTTTGTAAATCAACAGGTTCAATTTTATCAAGTGGACTTACAACAGTAATAGGATTCGCAGCACTTATACTTATGAGATTTAAGATTGGTCCAGATATGGGGCTTGCAATGGCAAAAGCTATATTTATAAGTTTAGTAACAGTGTTTGTTTTATTCCCAGTAATATTATTATATTGTTACCCACTAATAGATAAAACTGCACATAAATCTTTATTACCTAATTTTGAAAAATTCGGTAGATTTGTTACAAAACTTATGGTTCCAGCAGTATTAGTATTTGTGTTATTTATAATACCTTGTAATTTAGGACAAAAAGAGAACTTCTTCTCATATGGTTCATCACAAATATTTAGTACAGATACACAAATAGGTAGCGATACAAAGAAAATAGAAGATATTTTTGGAAAATCAAATAACCTAGTATTAATGGTTCCAAAAGGTGATTTACAAAAAGAAAGTCAATTAAGTAAAGACTTACACAACATGCCAGAGGTGTCTAGCATACTTTCATATGTGGATAATGCAGGGGCAGAAGTTCCAATGGATTATGTGGATAATGATACTTTAAGCAAATTAATATCAGATAATTACAGTAGATTAGTTTTAACAGTAGATGCAGATTTTGAAGGTGAAAAAACTTTCGCTCTTATAGAAGAAATACGTGCATTAGCAAAAACATATTATGGCGATGAATATCTTTTAGCTGGTGAAAGTGCTAGTACTTACGATTTAATGGATACGATAACAAAAGATAATGACAGAGTAAATCTTATAGCAATAGGAGCAGTTTTTCTAGTACTATTACTTTCTATGAAATCACTATCTATACCAGTTATATTAGTATTAGCGATAGAAACAGCAATTTGGATAAACTTATCAGTTCCATATTTCACAAATGACTTCGTATTCTATATAGCATACTTAATCATAAGTTCAGTACAATTAGGTGCGACAGTTGACTATGCAATACTTTTAACAAGTAGATATATGGAAGTTAGAGAAACTGCAAGTAGAAAAGATACAGTAGTAGAAACTTTAAGATCAACTACAGTATCAATAATGACATCGGCATCAATACTTACTATTGCAGGGATATTATTATGGAAAGTATCTACACATGGAGTACTTAGCCAGTTAGGACATTTACTAGCTAGAGGTACAGCATTATCAACAGTAATAGTATTATTCGTAATACCAGGAATGCTGTATATAGGAGATAAATTAGTACAAAAAACAACTGTAGGTTCTAAATTCTACAATGAAAAAGAAGTTTCTTCATATAAAAAGAAAAAATATGAAGATTGGGAATTAAATTAATTTAAAATCAATATCGGAAATTAATATAGAGTTAAACTATTATAAATAGGAGAGTGTGTTATATGAAAAATTACAATAAAATAATAGCAGTTGCAATGGCTGGAGCAATATGCGGTTCTACTGCATTTTCATCAATTTCATTAGCAGCTACAAAATCAAGCGAAAAAGAAGAAGTAATTTATGCAAACTTAACTTCATCTGGTGATATAGAAAAAATTTATGCAGTAAACATATTTGAAGATAAAGATATCGTAGACTACGGAGTTTATGAGACAGTAAAAAATATGAATACAATGGATAAAATAAATTATTCAAATGGAAAAATAACAATACAAAACTCAGAAGATAAATTATATTATCAAGGTATAATGAAACAAAATACTGAAATGCCTTGGACTATAAAAGTAAGATATAAATTAGACGGGGTTGAATATGCACCAAGTGAACTTGCAGGAAAAAGTGGTAAGTTAGAAATATCAATATCTATAAAAGAAAATAAAAACTGTAAAAAGAATTTCTTTGAAAACTACGCTTTGCAAACTGTAGTACAATTAGACACAAATTTATGTGAAAATATAAAAAGTGATGAAGCTACTATGGCTAATGTAGGTGGATTAAAACAGCTTACTTACACAATATTACCTGGAAATGAAAAAGATATAAAAATAACATCAGATGTAACTGATTTTGAAATGAGTGAAATCCAAGTAAACGGAATAAACTTAAACTTAGGTTTAGATAAAGATTCTATAGATACATCATCATTAACTGGTGAACTTGATAAATTAAAAGATGCAGTTAATGATTTAGATGATGGAGCTAATGAATTAAACGATGGTGCAAAAAAATTAGATGATGGTGCAGTTACTTTAACTGACGGTATAAAAACTATACAAGATGGATTAGATCAATTAAACTCAAAATCATCTAGCTTAACTAGTGGTTCAAGTGAAGTATTAAGTGCATTAAAAACAATACAATCATCACTTAATAATGTGTCAACTTCATCTAAAGACTTAAAACAATTATCTTCAGCATCGACTAGTATAAAATCTGGTATAGATAGCTTAGTAAAAGGATTAAAAACAGTTGATTCTAGTATAGACACATATAACAGCAGCTTAAAAAAAGCAGGACTTAATAGTGCAAGTGAATTAGCACAAAAAAATAAACAAGCGCTAAGTGCTCTTGGAATAACAAATACACAAAGAAAATTATATAGTGCATATACATCAGGAGGAAGCCAAGCAGTTTCAGCAGAATTAGCTAAATTAGCACAAGCAGGAGATTCTGAAGCAGTAGAATTATATAAACAAGTATCAGCAGGAAATACTGATGCAGTTACACAATATGTTCAAGCAGCAGGAAAATTAATATCAGTTGAAACTTTATTAAAAGCTGATGCAAGTTATATAGAAGGAAGTTCTAAACTTATAAACGGTATAGATGCACAAATGAGTACATCTTCAGGCCAAACTACTTTAATGAGTGGTGCAGTATCATTACAAACTAACTACAAAAAATTCGATGCTAGCATACAAGATTTAGTTTCTTCGTTAAATAACTTAATGGCTAATATGACTCAATTAAAAAATGGTATAAATAAATTAACAGATAATTATGCAACTTTAGATAGTGGAATAAAAGAATATACAAGTGCAGTAAACAAAATAACTAATGGATATTCAAAAGTTTATGAAGGAGCTTTAGACTTAGTAAGTGGAACACATAGTTTATATAAAGGAACAACAGAACTTACTGATGGAACTGGCGAATTCAAAGGTGAAACATCAGATCTTGACTCTAAAGTTGATGATGAAGTAGATTCAATGATAGATAACTTTGCAGGTGGAGACTTCGAAGTTGAATCATTCGTATCAGATAAAAATACAGATGTAGATTCAGTACAATTCGTAATAAAAACTGAAGCTATTAAAAAAGAAGAAGTTAAAGTAGAAGAAGAAAAAACTGAAGAACTTAACTTCTGGCAAAAATTATTAAATTTATTCCGTAAATAATCCTTTCTTAATTTAATAAATAAAAAATACCCCCTTTTAGATAAACAAAATGTTTATTCAAAAGGGGGATTTTTTGTTTATTTTATTTTATTCTATATTTCGAAAATAACAAGTAGTATAATTTATTTAAAAGTTAAAAAACTGGAGGTAACTATGGAGCAAAAAATATATATAAATAAAGAAGATTCAATAGTATCAATGTCTTCAAATAATAAAGCAAAACATTACTGCAAATCTGGTAGTACAGTAGTATTTCAGACTTCAGATTGTTATAATGGCAATTTAAAAAGTGAAAGTGATTTATTTCATTTAATAGACTATTCTAATATAAATCCAGCAACAGGCCCTTTATATATAGAAAATGCAGAGCCTGGAGATGTGCTTAGAGTTGATATTTTAGAAATAAAATTAGATTCGCAAGGGGCTATGTCTGTATCACCAGGAAGGGGAGCATTAAAGGATTTTGTTGAAGAAGAACGTACAAAAATTATAAAAATAGAAGATGGATATGCAGTATTTAATGATATTTTAAAGTTTCCAATAAATCCGATGATAGGTGTGATTGGTACAGCGCCAAAAGAAGGCGAAGTATTAAATGGAACACCAGGAGAACATGGATCAAATATGGATTGTAATAAAATTCAAGAAGGGACAAGTTTATTTTTACCTGTAAACGTTCCAGGTGCACTTTTGGCAATGGGAGATTTACATGCAGTTATGGGTGATGGAGAATCTGCAACTTGTGGAATTGAAATAAGCGGGGAGGTTACAGTAAAAGTAACAGTTTTAAAAGATGCAATAATGCCGACTCCATTTTTAAAGACAAATAGTGAATATATAACAATTGCAGCAGGGAAAACTTTAGATGAAGCAAGTAGCCACGCATGTTTTAAAATGCTAGATTTTCTAAAAGCAACACTTCCATTAGATTTACAAGAATTAATAATGCTTTTATCAATTGCTGGTAATATGGAAATATGCCAAGTTGTAAATCCACTAAAGACAGCACGTATGACAATGCCGATAGACTTATTTGATAAATATAATGTGAGAATATAAAATGAGAATATAAAAAAATGCCGGTAAAAATAATTTCTATTTTTATCGGCATTTTTGCCTTCTTTGTTATATCAAAGATTTAAAAATATATTTTATTATAAATTATTTTTGTACTAAAACAATATCTAAATATTCACCATAAACATATCCAAAGCCATCTTTATATTGGATTTTATACCAATTATATTGACATTTTTCTACTACAGTAACTTTAGTACCTTTAGTTATAGCACCAAGTTTTTTAGCTTTAGGAGAACCACCGTTTCTTACATATACATCATGGTTAGCTACAGCAGTTGCTGGATATTGAACTTCAGGTTGTTCAGAAGTTAAAGTTACATATTTAGAAGAAACATATCCATAACCATCGTTATATTTTACTTTATACCAAGCTTCAGTTGAAGTTTTGGCTACTATAGTGACTTCAGTACCTTTTTTAAGTACGCCTAATTTTTTAGCAGAAGTGTTAGAAGTTTCTCTAACATAAACATTAGATTTTATAGTACCAGTAGCATCGAAAGCAATATCTTTATTAGAAGGAGTTGGAGCTTTGACAGTTACATATTTAGCAGAAACATATCCAAATCCTTTATTGTATTTAACTTTGTACCAATTGCCAGTATAATTTTTAGCAACTATAGTAACTTTAGTACCTTTTTTAAGTACGCCTAATTTTTTAGCAGAAGTACTAGCAGTTTTTCTAACATAAACATTAGATTTTACAGTACCAGTAGCATTATAAGCTACATCTTTTTTAGTAGTAGGTGTTTCAGATTTAACTGTTACATATTTGCTATAAACATATCCAAAACCTTTACCATATTTAACTTTATACCAGTTGTTAGAAGATTTAGCAACTATATCGACTTTTGCACCTTTTTTCAAAACAACTATTTTACTATAACTAGTTCCTGGTCCTTTTCTTAAAAATACATTGCTATTAACAGTACCAGTTGCCTTTAAAGCAGTATCTTTTATTGTAGCTGCATAAGCTGTTGCAACATAATCACTATTATAACTTGGCAAACTAGCCACTGACATACCACCTGCACAAAGAACAGATGCTAACCCTGTTACCATAAATTTTTTGAAATTTTTACTTTGCATTTTAGATGCCCCCTCATTTTCTAAAAGTCCTATTTAGGAATTTCGCACAGACTTTTTAAATTTTTATTTAAGAAAGTAAATTGGAAATTATATTTGGAATTTATTTCCTTATCCTTTAACAACATTTATTATAGCACTAAAAAATAATTTGTGTTAGAAATCAAAGAATTGTAAACAGATAGTAACAAAATAACAAAAAAGAAACAAATGGTAACAAATGTGCAAAAAAAAGAGGGTTAAACTGGTCAGACTTGTTACCATTTAGTAAATAACGAAAAAGAGGGAGAACAATATCAAATAAAAAATGTTCTATTTTTAGTTTTGTCATAAGATTGTCAGAAGTTTTAATTATTATATAAATATAAAATAAAAAACCGAGGTGTAAATATGAGTATATTAAAAGCTGAGAACTTGGTCAAAATATATGGTCAAGGTGAAAATGAAGTAAAGGCGTTGAATAATGTTAGTCTAGAAATAGAAGAAGGTGAATTTGTTTCTATTGTGGGGAGTTCCGGCAGTGGAAAATCAACACTTTTAAATATGTTGGGCGGATTGGACAGATTGACTAGTGGTGATATTTATATAAATAATAAAAAACTTGGAGATATGAAAGATGAAGAGCTTACTATATTTAGAAGAAGAAATATAGGTTTTGTATTTCAAAATTACAATCTAGTTCCAATACTGAATGTTTATGAAAATATAGTTTTACCGATTGAATTAGATGGGATGAAAATCGATGAAGAATATATAGATTCAATAATAAATACACTTGGATTGAATCAAAAATTGACAAATATTCCGAATAATCTGTCTGGAGGACAACAACAGCGTGTTGCTATAGCGAGGGCGATTGCGACAAAACCGGCAATAATTTTGGCAGATGAACCTACTGGAAATTTGGATAGTAAAACTAGTATGGATGTTATCGGTCTTTTGAAAATGACAAGCCAAAAATTCAACCAAACTATTGTAATGATTACACATAATGAAGAAATAGCACAGCTTGCTGATAGAATTATAAGAATTGAAGATGGGAAAATCGCAAGAGGTGATAAGTAATGAAGTTTGAAAACAATAATAAAGAGATAATAAAAAAAATTACGAATAGATCGCTTAAATCAAATAAAACTAGAAATATTTTTGTGGTGCTAGCAATAGTTTTGACGACTTTTATGCTTGCATGTGTATTTACTTTGGGAATAAGTTTTAATGAAAATTATCAACTTATGAATTTAAGAGATGCAGGTACTACAGCGAATACGTATTTAAATAATCCAAGTGAGAAACAAATTTCAGAAATAAAAAATTTAAATATAACAGATTCTATAGGAAAAGAAATTACTGTTGGGAATGTAGATTCAAATAAATTAAAGAAAAATGAACAAAATATAGTGCTTGAATATATAGATAAAGAAGCTTGGGAAAAACAAATTAAGCCAGCAGTTGGCGATATAAAAGGAAGCTACCCAGAAAAAGAAAATGAAATTATGTTATCACAGTCTGTAATAGACTTGTTAAAATTAAAAAATATAGAACCGGGAGATAAAATTGTATTAAATTGCAATATAAATAAAAAAATAAAATCAATAGAATTTGTGATAAGTGGGACTTATACAGATTATTCAATGGTAAAAAGAAGTAACATCGATAAATTAGCATATGTATCAAATGATTTCATACAAAAACAAAATTTATCATTAGAAAAAAACGGAGTGCTTACTATTGATGTAAAAGATGCTAAAAAAGGTGATGCAGAAAAAATATTAAAACAAAATATCGATTTAAATAAAAATCAATCATTCACTTATTTATATGAACAATCTAATTCACAACAAAATGCTATGATAACTTCTCTTGCTATGGTAGCGATTATAAGTCTATTTATGATTTTAAGCGGGTATCTATTAATTTACAATATATTATATATAGCAATAACAAAAGACATACAATTTTATGGGATGTTAAAAACTATAGGTGCTTCACCAAAACAAATTAAGAGAATAGTCAAAGGCCAAGGACTAAGACTTTCAATAATAGGGATTCCAATCGGTATAATTTTAGCAATAATAGTTTCATTTTTAGTTGTTCCAGCAGCTTTAGAAGGATTTAGCGCGGGGACATATTATGAAGGTATGATGCCTACACAAGCACATTTTACACCAATTGTATTTATAGGGACAATATTATTTTCACTATTTACAGTTTGGGTAAGTTGTGTAAAACCTGCTAAAATAGCTAGTAAAATTTCACCTACAGAAGCACTTAATTATACGGGTAAGAAAAGTAAAAAACAAAAGAAGAATAGAAAATCTACAAAGGGCGGTAAGTTATACAAAATGGCTTGGTACAATGTTTTTAGAGATAAAAAACGAGCGATACTAGTATTTTTATCATTATTTGTAGGGATTATGACTTTCTTAAGTGTAAATACTTTTATAAGTAGTTTGAGTTTGGAAAATTATATTAGTGAATATTATCCACATGATTTTGAGATGGTTGATACAAACGAAAGCAGTTCTGATGAAATAGACAAAAAAATTGATGAAATTAAAGATATGGATGGTGTTACTTCAGTAAATGCAATAAAATTTGCTAGATTAAACCTAGGTTTTAATAAAAATATACTTATGCCATCACTAGAAAATTCATACAAAACATATGCAGATCCAGATACTTATAAGAAACAATTAAATAAATATATAGACCAAATAAAGAAAAATCCTGACAAATTAAAAACACTGGTTGCCTTTTTAGATAAAGATGATATAGAAAAAATTAATAAAATAGAAGGTGGAAAAATAGACATTAAAGCATTTAATGAAGGAAAGTTAGTCCTTGTAGACGGATTTTTCTACAATGGTGATAAAAATTATGATTTCTCAAATGAAAAATTAACATTAAAAAATAATAAGAAAGACAAGCAAGTTACTGCAAATGTACAATTGATATCTGATGGTGAAAAAGTAATTAAGTTTTCTGGCGACAATGAAGTTGGAATACCATATGTGTATATGAGTAAATCTCTTATAAATAATTTTACGAGCAATAAGATGACAGATTGGATAACAGTAGATTGTAAAAAAGAATACAGTAAATCTATAAAGAAAAAATTAGACTCTATGCAAAACGAGGGATATATAGACGCAAAAATGGATGCATCTGAAAATTTCACACAAAGTAAAATTATGATGAATATAGTCGGTGGCGGAATTGCGATAATATTTATATTTATAGGATTACTTAATTTTATAAATGTAATGATCACAAACGTAAGTACAAGACTAAGAGAACTTGCTATAATGGAAAGTGTAGGAATGACTAAAAAACAGATTAAAAAGATGCTTACTTACGAAGGGTTATATTATGCAGGTATAACTTTAAGTATGATATTTACACTTGGTTTGGGAATTATATATGTAATCGCTGAGATGACACAAAACTTGGCGGATTATGCGAAATTCATATTCCCAACAAATCAGCTTGTTTTCTTAGTTATAGTTATAACTTTAGTTTGTTCTATAACACCAGGCATAGTTTATAAATTTAGCTCAAAGCAAAGTGTTATAGATAGATTAAGAGAAATAAATAAGTAAAATATAGTGTCACGGATTGACAAAATTAAAAGTAATAATAATACTTTTATATAAAAACACCTTCCGTGACTTATTGTATTTCGGAGGATATATGAAAAATATTTTAATTATAGAAGATGATAGAATGCTAAATAAAGGGGTAGCATTTGCTCTAAAGAAAGATGGATATAATACAATGTGTGCATATACAAAAGAAGAGGGCAAAAAACTAATACAACAAAATGAAGTTGACTTTCTATTATTAGATATAGGTTTACCAGATGGAAGTGGACTTGATTTATGTAATGAGATAAAAGAGAAAATAGATTTTCCAATTGTATTTTTTACAGCTAATGATACAGAAGAGGATATGATAAAGGGGTTTGAAAGTGGATGCGATGATTATATATCGAAGCCATTTTCGATAGAAGTTTTGAAATTTAAGATAAATGCAATATTAAAAAGGAGTGACATCCATTCTAAAAAATTATTTGTATATAAAGATTTGAAGATAGATTTTGATGCAAAAAGAGTTTATAAAAGAAATGAAGAAATTAGGTTAAGTGCAACAGAATATAAATTGCTAGAAATACTTTGCAAAAATAAAGGAAGAGCAATGACAAAGGAAATATTACTAGATAAATTGTGGGATTATAATGGAAATTATGTTGATGATAATACTCTGTCGGTCAATATAAGAAGAATTCGCAAAAAGATTGAAGATGATTCTAAAAATCCTGAGTACATAATTACGTTATTTGGGATAGGTTATACGTTTGGAGAATAATTATGGATAAAATATTTGATTTTATACTTATTATAATATGTATAATATTTAATGCTTTAATTTTTATATTAAGCAAAGATTATAATATTAAAATTACGATTATTACATTTATTTTTACTATTGCAATTTTAGTTTTATTTTATTTAAAAAAGAGAAATTTTACTAGATATATGAACGATATACTTGTTAAATTGTCAGATATGCTATCAACTATTTCTGATATGAGAGAAGAAGAAGTATTTTCTATGATAGACGACTCTATGTTTTCAAAACTCCAACATCAGACGTTGAAATTAATAAATATATTAAAAGCTCAAAATAAAAAAATGGAAGATGAAAAAAATGAAATAAAATCCTTAATATCAGATATAGCACATCAACTTAAAACACCACTTACAAATATGAAGATGTATAGTGAGTTTTTGCAAGATGATGATTTATCTGAAGAAGACAGAAAAGAATTTAATAAGGTGATTTTATTGTCACTGAACAAGCTCTGTTTTTTAGTAGAGAGTATGATAAAGATGTCTCGATTAGAGAGTTCGGTTATTAATTTACACAAAACAAAATGTGATATAAATGAATCTATATTAGATGCAATAACTTCAGTTTATAAAAAGGCAAAAAATAAAAATATCAATATAGAATTTAAAGCAGAAAATAAAATAGAAATAAAATATGATAAAAAATGGACTACAGAGGCAATATTTAATATAGTTGAAAATGCAGTAAAATATTCTCCAAATAACAGTAAAATTTCTATAAATATAGAAAAATATGAGATGTTTGCAAGAATAGATATAAAAGATTCTGGGGTAGGAATACCTGAAGAAGAAATTCCTAAAATCTTTAGACGATTTTATAGGGGAATAAATGTTTTAAATGAAGAGGGAATAGGTATTGGACTTTATTTAAGCAGAGAAATAATAACAAAACAAAATGGTTATATAAAAGTATCTTCTTCACAAAAGGGAAGTATATTTTCAATATTTTTACCTAATGAATAAATTAAACGGAGGTTTTTAACCTCCGTTTTCTATCTTGCTAAGATAAACTTATCTATAACGTGAGCAACTCCGTCTTCGTCATTAGTACGAGTGACATAATTTGCAATTTCTTTAATTTCATCAGTTGCATTCCCCATAGCAACTCCAAGTCCAGCGTACTCAATCATATGTTTATCATTTCCAGCATCACCAACACATATAACCTCATCTTGTTTTATACCAAGTCTTTGAGATAAAAGATTGATACCAGCACCTTTATTTGCATTTTTATTTAAAATTTCTAAGAAGAAAGGTGTACTTCTAACTATAGTGTATTTTTCATAGTATTCTTCTGGTATTTTTTTGATACACTCGTCTAGTATTTCAGGATGATCTATCATCATAAATTTAGACATACCTATATCTTTTGGAACTTTATCTAAAGTAGTAACATTTAGATGTGCTCCAGTTAAGTAAGATTCAAGGATAGTATAATCACTTACATCTAAGTTAAAAGTGTATACAGTTTTTGTATCGTAGAAATGACTTCTAGAACCAATTTTTAAGCTAAGATTATATAAATCACAAAGATCATTATAATCTAACGTTAAATGAGAAATAGGTTTACCAGTATATGCATCTTGAACAAGAGCACCATTAAATGTAGTGACATAGTCCCCTTCTTCTTTAAGGTTTAATTCTTCAAGGAAATCTTCAACACCCTTTAAAGGTCTTCCAGTACATAAAACGACTTTAACGCCTTTTTCTTTACTTTTTTTTATTGCTTCTTTGACATTGTCTGTAATTTGATTGGAACTATTTAATAAAGTACCATCAATGTCTAATGCTATTAATTTATACTCCATATTTACCTCCTAAATATATTTGATATTTATTATAATTTAATATAACAAAAATGTAAATATGTTGAAATTTCAATGTTTTAGCGAATATTAAAAAAACAAACACTAGAAAACGTTATCACAGCAAAGTGGTAGAATTTTTAAATAGATCTTTCATGCAATTTGCATTTATTTTACGTTTTAATATGTATAAAAATTTAATTGATAAATCTATATCTATTGTTTTATGGGATAAATTTTATAAATTAAAAAGGGAATAATTAGAAAACTAAGGTTGACAAAAAAATAACGTTAAGAATCTAAGTTTTGAAATTGAATATACTAAAAAGTATAAAAAATATAGTAAAAATTATAGTATTTTAGTAAAAATATAAGAAATTTTCTATTTTATAATAGAGTAATATCAAAGAGTGGAAAAAAAAATAAAAAAATAATGATAAAAAAATAACAAAGTTATTGACAATATAATACAAATAGCTTAAGATATAAATATGTTAAACAAATAACAAAAAACAAGGTTAATAATATAACATTAGTAATGTATAAGGAGTATTTTAAAACTAATGAATTAGAATACTACTAAATAAATTACATTAGATAAATTATATCTAATAAATAACTTTGAAAAATAATCAAAATAAATTACTGAATACAAAACGCCAAGGGGGATATATGAAAATGATGGTAAACAGTGTAGAGACATTACAAAAGAAAATAGCTCAAGTAAGAGCAGCACAAGAGCAATTCGCAAAATTCACTCAAGAGCAAGTAGATGAAATCTTCTTCCAAGTATCAATGGCAGCAAATCAAGCAAGAATACAACTTGCAAAAATGGCCGTAGAAGAAACTGGAATAGGGGTAGCGGAAGATAAAGTGATAAAAAATCACTACGCATCAGAATATATATATAATGCATACAAAGATGTTAAAACTTGCGGAATTATAGAAAAAGATGATGCATTCGGAATAACAAAAATAGCAGAACCAATAGGAGTTTTAGCTGGTATAATACCAACAACAAACCCAACTTCAACAGCAATATTCAAATGTTTAATAGCATTAAAATCTAGAAATGGTATAGTATTTTCTCCACATCCAAGAGCTAAAAAATCTACAATAGCAGCAGCAAAATTATGCTTAGAAGCAGCAGTTAAAGCTGGAGCTCCAGAAGGAATAATCGGTTGGATAGATGAACCATCTGTTGAATTATCAGGTGAAGTAATGAGAGAATGTGATACAGTATTAGCAACTGGTGGACCAGGAATGGTTAAAGCAGCTTATTCTTCAGGAAAACCTGCATTAGGTGTTGGATCAGGAAATACTCCAATAATATTTGATGAATCTTGTGATATAAAAGTTGCTGTATCTTCAGTAATACACTCAAAAACTTTCGATAACGGGACAATATGCGCTTCTGAACAATCAGTAATAGTAGATGCTTCTATATATGAAGAAGTTAAAAAAGAATTCAGAGCAAGAAAAGCTTATATAGCTGAAGGGGAAGAATTAGTAAAATTAAAGAAAATAGTTCTTGGAGCAAATGGCTCAATGAATGCTAAATTAGTTGGTAGACCAGCTATAGAAATAGCTCAAGAAGCAGGATTTAATGTGCCAGCTGATACAAAATTAATAATAGGGGAAGCCACTTCAACAGAAATATCAGAACCACTAGCACATGAAAAATTATTCCCATTATTATCAATGTATAAAGCAGACGATTTTGATGATGCAGTAGATAAAGCAGACGAGTTAGTACAAGGCGGAGGAATCGGACATACTGCAGGTATATACATAGATGTAGTAAATAATCAAGAAAAATTAAATGAATTTGAAAGAAGAATGAAAGCTTGTAGAATATTAGTTAATACACCATCAGCTCAAGGTGGTATAGGGGATATATACAACTTTAAATTATCACCATCATTAACATTAGGATGCGGTTCTTGGGGGAATAACTCATTCTCTGGACAAGTTGGACCACTTCAATTAATAAATATAAAAACTGTAGCAGAAAGAAGGGAAAATATGCTTTGGTTTAGAACACCTGCTAAAACATTTATCAAAAAAGGTTGCTTAGGGGTAGCAATAAAAGAATTAGGAACAGAATATTATGACTTTAAAAAAGCACTTATAGTAACTGACTCATTCTTATATCAAAATGGATATACTAAACCAGTAACAGATCAACTTGATGCTATGGGAATACAACATTCAACATTCTATGAAGTTGAACCAGATCCAACACTTGCATGCGCTAAAAAAGGTGCAGAACAAATGAGATTATTTAATCCAGATGTAGTAATAGCAGTTGGTGGGGGTTCAGCAATGGATGCTGCTAAAATCATGTGGGTTATGTATGAACATCCAGAATGCAACTTCTTAGATTTAGCAATGAGATTTATGGATATAAGAAAAAGAGTTTATCAATTCCCACAAATGGGTAAAAAAGCTAAATTTGTAGCTATACCAACTTCTTCAGGAACAGGTTCAGAAGTAACACCATTTGCTGTTATAACTGACGAAAAAACTGGACAAAAATATCCACTTGCAGATTATGAACTAATGCCAACAATAGCAATAGTAGATGCTGACATGATGATGCACCAACCAAAAGGATTAACATCAGCATCAGGAATAGATGCTCTAACACATGCACTAGAAGCATATGCTGCAATGTTACAAACTGAATTTACAGATGGTTTAGCATTACAAGCAACTAAATCAATATTTGAATATTTACCAAGAGCTTATGAAAATGGTGCAAAAGATCCAATAGCTAGAGAAAAAATGGCTCATGCATCAACAATGGCTGGTATGGCGTTTGCAAATGCATTCTTAGGTGTTTGCCACTCATTAGCTCATAAATTAGGTGCTTACCATCATATACCACATGGTGTTGCAAATGCACTATTAATAAACAAAGTATTAGAATTTAATGTAAATTCTGCTCCAAGAAAAATGGGTACTTTCCCACAATATGCTTATCCAAATATGTTAGCTAGATATGCTGAAGTTGCTACATTTGTTGGATGCACAGGAACAGATGAAGAAAAATTTGAACAATTACAACAAAAAATAAATGAATTAAAAACAGCAGTAGGAATACCAAATACAATAAGAGAATTTGGTGTAGATGAACAATCATTCTTAGATACATTAGATGAAATGGTTGAGGCAGCATTCGATGATCAATGTACTGGTGCAAACCCAAGATATCCATTATTCTCAGAAATAAGAGAAATGTACTTAAGAGCTTATTATGGAGATGCTGAATATGACAGAATGAATGCTGTTGAAGTTAAAGAAGAAAAAGTAGAAGATGTAAAAGAAGGGGAACATCATCCACATTTAAAAGAAAAAATAAAAGCTAAAGCTGAAAAAGTAAAAGCTGGCGTTAGATAATAAATAAAAAATACACGTACAATAAATTAAGTAATAATATAATGATAAAATAAAAATCGCATAAAAATAAATAATATAATTGAAAATAGTTTAGAAAATTTTAAAACCGCAAAATACCATGTAATTAAAAAGATTTATATACCTAAAAAGAGGCTGATATCGGCCTCTTTTTTGTAACAAATAGAATAATGTTTTAATAAAATAATAGTACAAGTACAAAAATATTATTTGTATAAAAATAAAAAAAATGGATACAATATTACAAATAAATATTGACAATATATATTTATTGATGTAAATTAATATTATAAAAATTGGAAAAATTTAAAAGCAATGAAGGGAAGAGTAATTATAAATACTGAGTTCGAGCGAGCTGGTTATGGTGTGAGTCCAGTACGAAGTTTATAACGAAGAACATCCCGGAGCTACTAACCGAAATCATATTGAGAGTAGACTTAGTCGGAACCAAACCGTTACAATTGGTGACGTATAATAGTACGTTAATTGAGGTGAACATTAGTTAATTTAGGTGGTACCGCGGAAGTACAGTCTTTCGTCCTATAGATAGGATGAAGGGCTTTTTTTATTGGAATGATGGGGATCAATTCAATACTATCATCTGAAATATGATTTTGAAAACTACAAATTATAATATATTAAAATTAAGAAAAAGGGAGTATAAGATTATGTGTTTAGTAATACCAAAAGAATATAAAAATAGTTTAAGTGTAATAGAAACTCAACAAGCAATTAAAGATTTAAAGGATTTCTTTGAAAATAGATTAGGTGAAATGTTAAAACTAACAAGAGTATCATCACCATTATTTGTTTTACCTGAAACAGGTACAAATGATAACTTAAATGGTGTAGAAACTCCAGTAAGTTTTGAAGTACCATATCTTCATAAAGATGCAGAAATAGTACATTCACTAGCTAAATGGAAGAGAATGGCGCTTAAAAAATACGGTTTTCCAGTTGGTAGAGGGTTATATACTGATATGAATGCAATCAGAAAAGACGAAGAACTAGACAACTTACACTCATTATATGTAGACCAATGGGACTGGGAACTTGTAATAGCAAAAGAAGACAGAACTATAGACACATTAAAAGAAGTAGTTAGAGATTTATTTGAGGTATTTAAAGAAACTGAAGAACATGTTCATGAGATATATCCAGAAGTAGGATGTGAATTACCAGAAGAGATAACATTTATAACTTCACAGGAATTATTAGATATGTATCCACATTTAACACCAAAAGAAAGAGAAGATGCCATAGTTAAAGAAAAGAAAGCAGTATTTTTAATGCAAATAGGAAAAACATTAAGCGATGGTAAAAAACATGATGGAAGAAGTCCAGACTATGATGATTGGGATTTAAATGGAGATATATTATTCTATAACTCAGTTTTAGATCAAGCAATAGAACTTTCTTCTATGGGAATTAGAGTAGATGAAGATGCATTAGAAAGACAATTAAAAGCAGCAGGATGTGAAGACAGAAAAGAATTAGATTATCATAAAGCATTATTAGCTGGAAAATTACCATACACTATAGGTGGAGGAATTGGCCAATCTAGAATATGTATGTTCTTCTTAAACAAAGCTCATATAGGCGAAGTTCAAGTTGGAATTTGGCCAGAAAAAATGATTGAAGAATGTAGTGAAGCAGGAATAGAATTATTATAAAATAGATAATATTTAAAGATGTAAATAGGGAACTGTATAACATTTAAGTTTATACAGTTCTTTTTTTATAAAGCATAGAAGATTATAATAGTTTAAGAGAATGATCTATTAATGATATTCAATATATATTTATTGAAAAACAATAAAAATAAATTGACATACAATAAAGATAAGGATATAATTTAGTTAATAATGATACAGGTGGTTATGAAGTATCATAAAAAAATTGTTTTTAGGAGGGGTATATATGTTTAAAAATAAATCTTTAATAATAGCGGCTTTAGTTGTAATTGTGATGGGAGCTATTTCACTTTTGTATTTTGGTAGACCAGTTGGAACTGAAGAATCATACAATATAATAGCCATCAATAATACTGGAGGGGATATAAAAAGTGTAGGTTATGAGACTGAAAAACAATCTGGTGGTGTAATTAATGCAGATAACAGCATGATAAAAAATAAGGATGAAATATATTTAGAGATAGATGAAGCAAAATTTAAAATGTTGATTACAGACAAAGATGATAAAGAGTTTTTGAGCCAAGAAATGACTATAGATTTAAATAAAGACAAAAAATATGAAGTATTAATTGGAAAAGATAAAAATAATAAGTATACATTTGATATAAGGGAGACATGGATATGAGTTTTACAGGGATAATTTTTATAATGGCTTTGATTCTTATCATAGGAGTTGTTATAGGATTTTTAATCAAATCAAAATCAATAAGTTTAATATGTGCTGTATTAGCAATATTAATAGTTTTAGTTTGGTTTTTAGTAGCATCAGGTATTTTAACAAACTGTGGATAAAAAATATAAAAATATCATAAATTATGAAAATATTTATCTCTAGCGTTTCATGTGGTATTGAACAAAAATAAATAAGAATATAAATTTCTCAAAATGTAACAAACCTGTAATTTTTGAATTAATCATAAAAATAAAAGGTTACAAATTTGTAATAAATTACTAAATGTGTTATAATTCTAAATATATAGGAGGTGTTATTTTGAGGAAAAAAATATTAACATGTATGCTAGTAGGTATATTATCAACAAGTTTATGCTTTTCAAGCATGGCACCTAGTTATGCTACAGGTAAAACAGTTTCAACTTCATCTGCTACATCGACAAAAACAGGTAGAGTTACTGTATCAAATTTGAATGTAAGAAGTGGTGCAAGTACAAAGTATAGAAAAATAGGATCTTTATCTTATAATAAGAGGGTTACAATTGTAAAAACTCTTAAAGAATGGTATAAGATAAAATACAATTCTGGATATGGATATGTGAATAGAGCTTATATAAGTACTTCATCGAGATATAGTAAGGATTTAGATGGATTTTTATTTGTGGGGGATTCATTCACAAATAATATAAGAAAAAATATTAATAGCAATGCAAAAAATACAGTAATTAGAGCTAAAGGAAGCGTAACAGCTAAGTACTGGATTAACCATTTTGGTCAAATGCCAGCAAATAGTAGCAAGATAAAAGGTGTAATTCTTCAAATAGGTATAAATGATATAGGAGAACGATATAATATTTCAAATACTAAGACATTAATTAAGAAATTAAGTAATAGATATAGAAACAAAACTATATATGTTCATAGATTATTTCCAATAGGAACAAATTATAGATTTGGAAATAAATATAAAACACAAAAACAAATAAAGTCATATAATGCAAGTATAAAATCATATTGCAATACATTAAAAAATGTAAAATACATAGATGCAACAAGTGGTTTTATAAATTCCAATGGATATTTAAAATATCAAGATCCAGAAGGGCTTCATATTTCATGGCAATATTTGGGCAAATACTACAACAATATTGAAGCTGCAGTAAATAGAGTTAGATAAAATATAGTTTAATATTAATAAATTAAGTGAATTAAAAAATGGGTATCTGAAGTTAAGATACCCATTTTTTAATGAAGTTATTTAATAACTAAATTACATATTTAATCACACTATTAGGAAAAATATCTTTTATTTCTTTCATAAAGAATTCTTTCATATCAGTTAATTCTTCCTTAGAATAAACATATTTACCATATCCAAATTGCCCATATTTAAATTTTCTATCATCATTATTCATTGGTAAAGTAGTCTCTGGGAAGATTTCGAGTATTCTATTTTTTGCTTTAGTAGTATATCTATGAGAAATTACTTCAAATATAATTTGTTTATTAAAATCATGTGGTAATTTATTTTTTATACTTTTAATCAAATCTCGATATTCATCTTTCCAATTTTCATATAGAAAAACAGGAGCAATTATAAATCCTATTTGATATCCAGCGTTAGCAACTTTAACAGCTGCTTCAATTCTTTTACTAGCAGAGGCTGTGTGATGTTCATAGATATCTATTACTTTTGGAGTATTTATACTGAATCTAATTTCTGTGTGATTATTATGTTTTGCATTTAATAAACTGTCCACATCATTGTATTTAGTTACAAATCTAAATCGTCCTTTTTCTTCTTGGCCGATAAATTCTATAGTTCTTTTTAGTGCATTAGTATATGGTTCAAGTGGTATAGGGTCAGATGTTGCGGCACCTTCGAATATAGTTACAGATGGAAGTCTCTCATCTATGTATTCTTTAGCTTTTTTTAGAATATCATCTAGATTTACAAATACCCTGATATAAGGTTTATCGCCTAATTGAGTATTTAAATAACAATATTCACACCTTCCCATACATCCACTCACTAAAGGTAATTGATAGTTGGCAGATGGCTTACATGTTTGAAATTTTAAACTTTTGCGTTCACCGACAACTAATGTTTCCTTACCTGATCTATATTGTTCATATAAATTATCTCCAGGGATATTACTCTTAATTCTATTGGAACTTGCATTTATAATTTCAATTTTGGGATTATCCTTTACTTTATTATAAATATTTTGGCCTATCTCAGTATCTAAGGATCCTTTTTCAAATATAACTCTTTTAGGAATAAACATTGTATCACCTCTTAGTAAATTTTTTTACTTTATTGTTTGTTTATTTGAATTTTCCATACAGATATAAATAAAAAATAATTAAAAACAAATAATAAAAAAAATAGACAATATAGTTGGAGACAATGTATGAGAAAACCTAAATTAATTATTAGTAAATGCCTTAATTCAGAAAAATGTAGATATAACGGACAAGCTTATGACGACAAGGTAATATCTTTATTAAGAAAATATGTAGATTTAGAAACAGTATGCCCTGAAACAGAAATAGGACTGAAAGTACCTAGAAACCCAATAAGGATTGAAAAATATGATGATAAATATAAATTGGTTGAACCTAGTGACAATATAGATTATACATCTCAAATGATGGAATTTGCAGAAGAATTCTTAAGTAATATAGATGATGTAGATGGGTTTATATTAAAAAGTAAATCTCCATCTTGTGGAATTAGAGATGTGAAAGTTTATCCTAAAAATCAGAAATGTAGTATAAATAAGAAAGGACAAGGTATTTTTTCATCTAAAATTATAGAAAAATACTCAACAATTCCAATAGAGGATGAAGGTAGGTTAAAAAACTATAATATTAGAGATGAGTTTCTAACAAAAATTTTTACAATAAATAATTTAAAATGTGAAAATAGTATTTGGGATTTTCATAATAAAAATTCATTACTACTAAAATCATATAATGAGGATATTTATAATGATTTAAACATTATAGTTAGTAAAGAAAATATGGATGAAGATGATAAAACTTTATATAAAAACAAAGTATATGAAATTTTAAATAATAAAAGAGATAAAAGTAAAATATTAAATCTTATTAAAAATATATTTGAAAAATATAAAACTTACTTAAGTAAAAATGAAATAAATTATTTTATCAACTTATTAAATCTTTATGAAAATAGGAAAATACCATTTAGTTCAGTTATAGTTGCAATACAAATATATGCTATTAGATTTGATGATAAAGATTTGTTAAATCAGACATTTTTTAATCCCTATCCAATAGAGTTAATAAGTATAGCTGATTCGGGAAAAGGGAGAAATTTATAAAAAAAGAATTGCTC